>Ga0207419_1000287_pt1 | contig 42941 bp, 34 predicted proteins | sample ElkSloMetagenome_4_FD_184723 | JGI IMG/M metagenome (GOLD analysis project Ga0207419, IMG submission 184723) | Hot spring microbial communities from Elkhorn Slough, Monterey Bay, USA - MD2A (version 2) | ecosystem: Environmental > Aquatic > Marine > Intertidal zone > Estuary: Microbial mat ...
AGGTTCAGCCCGCCCTGGCCGAAGTCACCGTGGCAGCCGATACAACCCCAGAAATTGTCTTCGATAATCGGCCGAACGTCCTGCTCGAAGCGAACGCCGGGATTCGGCGCCACGCCGCTGATGTCGACGCAGCTGAGGTTCTGTGCGGCAAGCAACGGCGCATAGAAAATGAGGGCCAGCACGCTGGCCCGGCCCATCCATTTCAGCACAATCAGGTCGAGAAGCCGACGGGGGCGTAGGTGAAGTCCGGGTCGGCAAAGATACCGTCCACATCGGGATGCCCGAGAAGGCCGCCTGCGACTTCGCCGAGGACGTTGCGGAAATCGGTCTGCGGAACCATGCTGTCGCCGATGCGATCAGACGGCGCGATGCCAAGCGTCGAGCCGTAGACTTGCCTGCCGTTGACGCCGCCGCCGAGGACAAGCATCGGATTACCCAAACCATGGTCCGTCCCATAGCTCGCATTCTCCTTCACCTGACGGCCAAACTCGCTCTGGACGACGATCCCAACATCATTGATAAAGCCCGCGCCTTCGAGGTCGCGATAAAAGGCCACGAGCGCGTCGTTCAATTCACGGAGATTGCGGCCGAACCCGTTGAACTCGTTGAAGGAGTTCTGATCGTTATGCGTATCCCAACCGCCAATATCGACGGTAGCGCAGGCGATGCCGAGATTCTGTCGAATCAGCTGCGCAATCAACTTGAATTTGCGACCATCGCTGGTGTTGGGATAGGTCACGCCGCCGCCCGGCGTGTAGTTGTCCAGATCAAGGCTGTTGATCAGGTCGATCGCATCCAGCGCAGCGCCTGCCGCCACGTCGAGCTCCCCTGATCCACCATAGAGCGAGCCCAGGCTGGCAAGGTGGGTCGACCCGAAGGTCCCCGTATTCGGCGAAAAGTTGTCAGGCGAATCCAGCGTTGCCACGTCCGACCAGCCGCCCAGGCTCGTCGGCGGACTGCCGCCGGAGACCATGGCGGTGAATATCGCACCGGGCGCGGGGACGGCCGGCGAGCTCATCAAGTAACGAGTGAGCCAGCCATTGCCGGGGAGTCCCGCACCGGGCCCGCTCTGAGCGAGGGGCTGACCGAATTCGATCTGCTCCTGGGCATCGAAATGACTGCGGGTAAACGTCCCGGGCGGATGACCCGCCGCCTGGACGATCGCCATGCCGCTGTCCATGTAGATGCTTCGTAGACCGCCATTCGTACAGAAGGGATGAATACCCAGGCCCTGGCCGTCAGGAAGCGGTGCCGGGCGCCGACTCGCGTTGGAATCATTGATGTCAACCAGCGTCCGACCGGGTCGACGCGCGTCGACGAGGTGCCCATAATCCGCCCCGTCGATTGGCGGCAGGAGCGCATGGCCATCGATGCCGCCGCGCAGGAAAACATAGACCAGCACCTTCTGGCCGGCGCCGCCGGCAAACACCTTGGGCGCAAAGCTCAGGTTCATCGTGGCCGCACCGGTCGCCGCGCCGGAGAGCTTCAGAAAATCGCGACGGCTGAGGGCGCGCTTGAGGTCATCGAGAGTTCGTCTTTTCATTGTCGTGTCCTCAGCGCTGCATGAAGTTGGGCGACCAGAGAATCAGCTGGACCAGGCCACGCAGGCGGCGATGCCAGCGATTGGGATTGGGGTCATTACGCAACTCGTTGCGAGGGATCCCCAGGTCGGCGGGCCACGGAGGTGCATCCTGATCCTGGGTGTCGAACTGCTGCGTCACGAAACGCATCAGGATCTTTCCGAGCTCCGTCGGCTCGTTGTTCCAGAACGTGCCCTGAGGCCCGACCCAACCACCATCCGGCGTAAAGCCCAGAATCCATTCGCACCAGAATGCTGTCAGCTCGCGAGGCGTGGGATCGCCGTCGAAGTTGTCGAGCGTCGTATCCAGGATGCGCATCACGCGCCTGGCGTCGTTGTCGTTGTTCTCATCGACCAGCCAGTCGATGATGCGCCAGTTCTGGGCCAGGGTGTTCGATCCCATCCAGACGGCGCGCTCGTCGGGATAACCGTCGGGCGTGCGCCACCAGTACAGGCGTTGGCCGGCGTCGTCAAATTCTCTGAGAAATCGATCGGTGTCGCTGTCGTCGAAGCGCCAGGTGTAGTCGCAGCGCGCCGCGCGCATGGCCGAGACGATGTATTCGAAGGGGCGTTTGATCTTCTTGCCCCAGGTGGCCGGGTCCTTGAATTCGTCCGAGAGAAGAATGGTCCGGAGCGTCAGCGCGAGCTGGCGCGGATGGGTCCGGTTGGCGTAAAACGTGTCGGTGGCCGCCTGAACCACGCTCTCGGGCGGATCGTCAGCAATGAGGCGCTGGCAGAGCTTCAACGCGATGTAGCGCGCCGTGCCCGGATGGTAGGCCGCCAGTTTGATGGCGACTTCGCCGTCGTGTTGCGCGCCACCGTCGGCCGGGAGGGTGCGAAAGCCCCGGGCCAGGATCGATTTCTGGCCGCCGTCGTGCTCGCCCTCGTTGACCTGGAACGCCCCACTACCGCCGTCGACGCACTCGCCTCCGACGTCAACATCCTCATCGTCATAGCGCCAGCCGGTCAGGGCCCTGGCCGCTTCGTAGACATCGTCATCGGTGTACTCGCTCTGGACCGAATAGGTCGGGTCACTCACATCGAGTGCATCCAGCAAGGGGTCGCCCAGACCAGCGTATGGATTAGTCGGCAGCGCAGGGACCTCGGTTGGCGACGAGTTACCCAGGTAATTGATGGCCCCTAAGGTGTGCAGCTCGAACAGTTCGCGGGCGTAGTTCTCGTTGAAGCCGCCGGCCTCGTTGGCGTAATTATCGAGGTAGTGCAGCATGGCCGGGTGCTTGGCCGAGGCCTGGACCATGTCGTGGAAGTTGCCGAAGGCATGCTCGCGAATGATCGTCTTGTCCCAGTCGGCCCAGGACACGTAGATGTCCTCGTCACCGCCGGAAAAGATGTTGAAGTGGTTGTGCCAGAAATCGACCATCAGCTCGTGGAGCTGGCGATGGCCGTAGCAGGCACGAGTAAAGGCGGCGCGCTCGACCTGTCGCTGTGGCTCGGCATAGTCGTTGAAACCCGCGCACTCGCGCTCGGAGTAGGTGGTCGCGAGATCTTCGTCGAGGATATCGAAGCTGTTCGGATAGGCGGCCTTGCGCGATTCCCATTCGGGATCAGGGAGATCGTCACGCAGCTGCTCATCGACATAGCGCTCGAGGCGCAGATCATCGGTCGGACCAAGGGACTGGAAGTAGGCCACATCGTCCCGCCCGAGCAGGTTGGAGCCAAATGCGAAGCGATCAGAAAAGATTCGCTCCGGATCGGGCGCTTCCTGCGGCACCAGTTCGGTTCGCCGTAGGCCGAAACCCATTCGGGTCAGCACGCGTACCGCTAGCGGCGGCACGACAGCCGCGTCGGACAGGTTGTCGGTTTGATACCCACCCTGCTTCGCGACGTCCTGTCGGACGAGCGTCCGCTTTTGAGTACGCGACTTGAAAAGCTTCCGACGAGATGGGTTTTCGAGGCCGAGTTGACGGTCACTCATAGACGCTACCTTTTATCTGCAATCAATCCCTTAGACCTACAGATAGTATCCGAGCCGCTTGCCGTTTGGAAGAGCAAGACCCTTGTTGATGCCGTGCATGGCGGCAGAAAACTCAATCAGCTGAGAGAATTGTGAACCTCATCAAGCTTTGGCGTCTGGCTGGCCAGGCGACTGCGTCGCCACAGGAAGCGATTAACCAAGTGGCCATTCTAGGCACTTTGTCTCCATCGTCAGCCGGGTAAGGCTTGTCGCATCAACCGCCCGCGGCCGACGGTGTTGTTTGCGGGTACCGAATTAGACGAAGCGATGGGTGTGATTTTTAATTAAGACGCTTCATTCAAAACGATCGGCGAACACCCTATCCAAGGTAAATCGAAGCCTTGCGATCAGCGCGGTCTCGCCGGTAGGGGTGGCGCGACCCCACGCGGGCGGCGTGCCTGAGATCGGCACAGGCTCGCCGCTCGGCACCCCGGCATCGGCCTCGTGGTGACCGATCGCAAGCAGGCCGTCAGCCAGGGGCAAGATGCCCTGGAGATGGGTATTGCCCCCGCCTTGTCCGGTGGTCTGGTCCCAGTCGCCTGTGAGCAGGGAGCTGTAGACCACTCCGGACAGGTCCGGGCGGTAGACGCGCACGAACTCGTTCCAGGTGCCTACGCCCTGACCGGGGAGCGGCATGCGCTGATGGGCATTGACCGTTGTGGCCGTTCGGCGTCCGGTACAAGCAATCAGCACTGATCCGTCAGCAAACACTTCGATGTCATTCCGACAACGGGTCGTGTTGAGGTTGGGCCAGCCGGCGTTGGGGTTGGGCCAGCCACCTAGGTTGGGGTCTGGGTGCGGCGCTCCACCGGTTTCGCCCTCATTGAATTCGGCCACCCAGGTCGCCGCTTGGATGCGACCGCTGCCCAGCCCGTACTGGCCAAGCCAGGAGATATGAATGTTGCCGTTCGTGCCTGAGAATCGGTTCTGGAATCCCTGGCCGCCGGGATTCATAGCAATCGCATTTCCTGACCAGAAGTTGATAACGTTGTTGCCGTGCGAACGAGCGAGCACGACCAGACGCTCGTTGGCGTAATCAATAGCCAGCCCGTCGACATATTGATCCGGCGAACTATTGCTGGCGGTCTCTTCGTACAAACGAGCCCACCATTTCAGTGCTCCGGTCGAGGTCATGGCGACCACGGCCGGCTCGAAATCCGGATTGCCACCGGGCAGCCGAGACTGGGTGCTGTAGCCAAAATAGAAATCGCCGCTGCGACGATCAACGACGATGCTGCCGATGCGCTGGGTATCGTTCGCGCCCACGCGGTAGCCCGTATAACCCGGCTGGGAGGTGTCGCAGTTGGTTTGGCCCAGCTGGCAGTGGCCGGTAAAGTAATAGTCATCGGGCCAGCGGCCCTGGCGCGTCGCGTTGCCGTTCTCGTCCGTGCCGACCTGGCTGTATTCATCGGCTGTGGCCGACCGCAACTGACCAATGCGGCGATTCTTCATCACAATCGCACTATGTGACAGTGTGTCGGGGGCAGCAGACGCCGGTGTGCCGCGCCATTCACCGCCCTGCTGCTGCCAGTGGATGCGCCAGTCTTCGACGATCTCGGGCAGGCCGTCCTGATCAAGGCGCTGAATGGCCGCCCATCCCGACCTGAAGGCTTCACCCAGGGCATAGACCACCTTGCCATCCGAACCCACGTCCCAGGGCTGAAGACCCTTGTGCGAGTTGCTGCCGTCGTTGGAATCGCTGCGCGTATCGACGTTGGCGACCCAGTCCAGTGCCGTGGGCAGTTGGTCAAGGAAGTTGCCGTCGAGGCGAGCAATGAAGTAGCCGTGGCTGCTACCGTTATCACGATGGCCGGAGATGAAAAGGTCGCCGGTGGTCTGGCCGGGAATTTCAGTGCTCCGCAGTCGGTAGACGCTGCGCGCCGTGCCGAGTGGGAAATGAACCGCAGCCAGAATCTGTTCGAGATCGGGCGTCACCTGAATGATGAATCCGGCCGCATCGGACGCGGAGGAGTCGATGGCCTCAGCGCTAAGCGTATGGGTCGTCATCCCCTCCGGTAACCAATCGAAACTGTCTGCCTGCCCGGCCAGTAGCAGCGTACCGTCTGACAGCTGATGGGCATCATGAAATCGAGTCGATTGATCGGCGTTCAGATAGAACACTTGATTCTGCGATGCCATCGCCTGCGCGCTGGGCAAAAGACAAAACAGAGCGAGGCAGATAATGGCCTTATGCATTGGGACCGGCAACTTGTGAAGAACGCGAAGTATAAGCGCGAACGTGGCCGGATTTGCGTGACCCGGTAGACAGAATCACAATGTCCAATCCGCGTTAAATATCCTAGGGCGTTTCTTGGGGTGCAACGTGGATTGTTAACGCCCCAAAAAGCCGCAGCAGCAGATTCAGAGAGTTCTTCCTAGCTCAGTCTGACGCCCTCTGAATTCGGCCGAGGGCGCGTTGGCCCAGAGTCAGCAAGGCGAGGATGATCGCGCCCAGCACGACCCCGACAGCCCCAGTCCACCCCATGCTTGTCAGAGTCGACCAGGGCTGGGCCATCCCTGCGACCAGTGCTTCGTTGATGTGGTGCAGCGCGGGAATGCCGTGCGAGACGATACCGCCGCCGACCAGAAACATCGCGGCGGTGCCGGCAATCGAGAGAAATCGCATCAACCAAGGCGCGAAAGCAAGAATGCCACGGCCAAGCCCGCGCACCACCGAGCTTGCCTTCTTCGTCAGCGCCAGGCCAACGTCGTCAAGCTTGACGATGCCGGCGACCAGGCCGTAGACGCCAACGGTCATCATCGCAGCAATCGCGGTCAGAACACCCAGCTGGGTGACGAAAGGCTTATCGGCTACGGTACCCAGCGAGATCACGATAATCTCGGCAGACAGGATGAAATCGGTCCGCACCGCGCCCTTGATCTTGTCCTTCTCCAGCTCGACGAAATCCACTTCAGGATCGGCCAGGGCCTCTTTGAGCTTCGCCTTGTTCGCCTGAGCCTCCTTGCGGTGCAAAAACTTGTGCACCAGCTTCTCGACGCCCTCGTAGCACAGGTAGGCACCGCCGAGCATCAGAAACGGCGTCACCGCCCAAGACGCAAATGCACTGATCAAAAGCGCCGCCGGGACCAGGATGAGTTTGTTTCTCGCCGACCCTTTGGCCACGCTCCAAACCACGGGCAACTCTCGGTTGGCCTTGACGCCGGAAACCTGCTCGGCGTTTAAGGCCAGATCGTCGCCAAGCACGCCGGCGGTCTTCTTGGCCGCGACCTTGGTCATCACCGACACGTCGTCAAGGACAGTGGCGATATCGTCGAGAAGGAGAAACAGGCTGCTGGCCATGATCGATCCCTTTGATGTGTCGAGCTGGATAGAGCCGAATTGTGAGTTTAGTTAACGGGTCGGCGCCTGCCCATTGAAAATGCAAGTCGCTCAGCGGGTGATTGAGTGAAGAGCACGACTCCGACCTTGCAATGACCCTACCCGATCGGAGATGCGATCGCCATAGGGGCGTTGCGCGCTACAGGCGCAGCCCTCCAGTCACCCAGCAGCAAAGCGTTATTGATCCAGGTCAATCGCGCGAATGGGCAACCTAAGTATGGTTCGACGCTGGGAGAGCGGGCCTTTATTAATGATATGCCGAGGATATAAATGACAGACAACGACACAGGCTTCACTCAACGGGGCGGGAAAACAATTACGCCGACTATTACTTCATTTACAGCCTGGATCAATCCTTGGCACCTCCTAAAAAATGTCAACCGCCCGGTACAGTCAAAATCTGCGTGCACCAGCTCCTTTAGGGAGCCTCTGAAAAACTCTCTCGTCAAACCATTCCTCACGCGATCCTTGCCCACGGCACTTCTTGTGGTTGCGATCGCGTCGCACGGCCTTGCCTCCTCGGAGGAGGCAGAGAACCAACGTTCGGAATCAGAATCTTCGGTTTCTGAGGCAGACGTCGAGGCGGCGGCCGAGCTGACCGATGTCGTGGTTTATGCACGCAAGCGGAACGAGAGGTCCCAGCGCGTCCCCATCGCACTTGACGTCCTCAATGCCTCAGCGATCTTTGAGCGGGGAATCTATGATCTAGACGATGTGACGCGACAGAGCGCCAGTATTTTTTTGGAGCAGGGCTCGGTGCCGCAAGACCTGAAGCTCTCCATTCGCGGTCTCACGCCGACCCGCGGTCGCCCGAACATGGCGGTTTTGCTTGACGGCGTCGATATCACGACTGAGGCGATGATCACCTCCGGCGGCTCATTGCTGATCGACCCTATGCTGCTCGATATCGAGCAGGTCGAAATCATCAAAGGCCCACAGAATGCGCTTTACGGTCGCTCGGCGTTTGCAGGGGCCATCAACTACAAGACTCGTGCCCCGGGCAACGAGTTCGTGGGTACCCTCGAAACCGACCTTGGTCAGTATGGGCAGCGCATGTTCCGTGGACGAGTCTCCGGGCCAATCATCATTGATACGTTGAGTGCCGGGCTGAGCGTCGCAACCTGGAACCATGATGGCTTCTACGAGAGCCCGATCACGGGCGCTGACCTTGGCGGTCGCAGCGGAAGCAGCGTTGCGGGCACGCTCCGGTGGTCGCCTGGTCGCGACTGGGTCGTACAGGCCCGCGTGTCCTACGAAGACTCGGAGCTCGGCATTCAGCCTCAAATACATCCGGCCCCGATGGTGTCGTTTGCGATGCCAACGAGCGCACTTGGGACCGTGATCGACCCAGGCGTGACCAGCATCAACGGCATCCGAGGCTTGCCTCCGCAGTGGAGCGAATCTCAGATTGGAAACAGCAGCAACCCCCGCACTCCGGGACGGGACTACCCAGGCAGCACCAAAGAGATTCTGCGAGCCACCCTGGACATCACCCGAGAATTCGGCAGACCGGAAGGCCTTGGGCCAGCGAAGTTCGTGTCTTTGACCCACGTCGCATCCGCGGAAAGCCTTCAGTTCCAGGACTTCAACAACTACGGTGACGCGAGTGAGATTCCGGCCTTTGGTGAAATCTGGATCGATAACGATACCGAACTCTTCAGCCAGGATTTCCGTCTGCAGTCCTCCGCCGATACACGGCTCACCTGGACTCTCGGCGCGGAATACTGGGAAGAACAACGCGACGTCCTCAACGGCGGTGTGACCTGCCTGACCTACGCCCCACCGTTCGTTCCGGCTGAAGTCGCGCCGCCGTGTGGGCCGATTGTTGCCGCCGTTGGTACGACGCTGCCGCGGAATCCAGATTTGTGGACGCGCGACATCGAACATTGGTCTGCCTACGGCATGCTGACCTGGGCCTTCAACGACCAATGGAAGGCATCCTTCGAGGGTCGGTACGTCGATGAGGACCTTGAGGCCGGCGGTCCGGATCTCGATAATTCCATCGTCTCGCCGCTTCCCTTTCTCGGAGGCGCAAGCTTTCCGGCCTCTGCTGGACTTGTCACGGCCACCGAGAGCGACAGCTACTTCACGCCCAAGGCGAGTCTGCAATATCTCCCGAATGATCGGATGATGGGCTATTTCTCTGTTGCCCAAGGGGTCAAGCCTGCAGGCATCGGGTCGGTCAACGGCGGTGGCGGTACGTTCTTCCCGGAACAGCTTCGCTTTGATCAGGAAAAAGTTGTTGTCTACGAGATCGGCACGAAAATGGATTTCCTTGATCAACGCCTGCGGATCAACAGCGCCCTGTTCTTTCAAGACTTCACGGACAAGCAGGTCACGAGCCAGATCGTAGATGAGAACGGCTTTCTGCAATCGCGAATCCGCAATGCCGATGCCGAGATTTACGGTGCAGAGGTTGATCTGACCTGGTACCCCACGGATGCCTTGCGCCTGCAGGCGGCATACACCTATCTTGAATCGGAATACACCGGTTTTGATCAGCTGACAAGTAGTCCGGGTGTCATCGCCTACACCGGCGGCTGTGAGCTGATCACAACAGCGGCCGGCCAATCCACCTGTCGAGTCAGCTTCACGGGCAATGACGTGGAGCGCGCACCAAAGAATTCCTTTGTCGGTAACGCACGCTACAGTTCGGAAGTGATTGGCGACTTCAGCTGGTTTGTTGACCTGCAAACGACGTTTCGCGACGAGCGATTTGCCAACCCGGGCAATCTCTTGAAGTTTGATAGCTACTGGTTATCCGACCTGCGCGTGGGCCTGAACGGCGGCAATTGGCAAGTCGTCGCCTATGTCGAAAACCTATTCGATGACGATACGATTCGAGACGGATTCAACACGGGCGGCGACTTGCGTAACTTCTCGATACAAGGCGCCACCTTTGTGCTGCCCGACAGCGCTCAATTCTACTTGCCCACCCCGCGAACCTTTGGGGTTCGTGCCGCCTACTACTTCGGCCAATAGGGCATTGGAGGTCATCGAGTGGCGGCGTTGACAATGGAGTGGCAGCAATGAATGCGTCGATTTTCAAGCTCAAGCCTCAAAAGGCCAGCGCCGGTTACTCAGGACAATCGCCTGTGATCTTGAGCAAACGATGGCCTTCAGCGGCGGTTGGTGGCATGGCGATCGGGCTCATTATTGCCGGCATCGCCCTTGCCAACACCACCATGGCACTGCAGCGCGCCTTATTCGGCGCTTCGGTCTGGGCAGATAGCCTCGCATCGCTGGCCCTTGCGGTCGTCGGCACCGCGCTGATTTGGCGGGGGCTCAAGGCGGCAGATCCCGCGGCAAGCATTCTGGGATATGCCGGCGGCGCGCTGCTTTGGATGGGATTCTTCGAATGGACCTGGAGGTATTTTTCAGTATGGCTTGGCGTTGACCCACTGATGGTCGACGGCCAGGCGGTCCTGCCAGCCTCCTTTCTTCTCATTCAGGCCAGCGTGTGCATATTTTTGCCCTTGACTATTCTGAGTGTGGCCAACAAGGACACGCGCTGCCGAATGATGCAATGGATTCGGCGCAGGCTCCGTCTTAAAAGCCCCAGCACTGCTGGCAATCCTCAGCGCGGCGATTCTGCCCGCGTCAGCGCGACTGAAACGGTCTTTGTGATCTGGTTTGTCTATTTGCTCAATATCTCTCTCTACGATCCGCGCCTGCTGGGGCAAAGCACGCAGCTCTACTATTTTAGTTTGGCTGTGATTGCTTGCTGGGCCCTGGTGCTGATCTCAAGGCTGATTCGGATCCCGGATCCCGGCCTGTCGGTCCGCTATGCCATTCCAACCGCTTATCTGCTCTCCATCATCATCGATGGTTCGACCATGACCGGCCTATTTCCTGCCTTCTGGATTCAACCGTTCGAGTATCCGATCGCTGCCGGTTCGATGCTGGCGGTCTTTGCCGCTTGCATTTATGGCCTGGTTAAAGCGAGCGTTTCCCGCAGGCGCAAGTCTGACACTGAGAGAGATCTGGCCCAATCGGTGTAATTCAGACCGCCGCAATTCCGGTCAGGCAACACCAGGGCCTGTTTACTCCAGCAAGGATTCAAATCAGAAGACGCAGGAACCTGGCGGGGTGTCAGAAACGGTACTGCGCGCCGACCAGGGCCGTGTTGAACCAGGCGAAGCTGTAGACATCGTCAGTATCGGCACCGCCCTCGAGGCCGCGGTAACCGGCGGTCAGTCGCCATTTGTCATCGAGGTCATAGCCCAGCTTCAGGCTCAGATCAATGGCGCGTCCCGGCCCACCGGCCAGGCCGTCGAAATCAAACTCGAAATGCCATCGATCGGCGAGCTGGTATTCGCCCGCTAAATGGAGCAGCGGTACGAATCCAAGATCATCGTCGCTGGCTCGGGTCTCGCCCTGGCGAAGCCGGATCTCAGCATCACGCACTTTGGCTGTGGCGCCCACCCAGAGCTTCCAGCCATTCGCATCGTAATACTTATAGCGGTACCCCAGACGCCAGGAATTGAAGCGATAGCGCGCATCCACCGGCGTATCAGCCTGAAAGGTTTCGCCGTCGAATCGGACGGTGCCGGTGCCATCCAGTTGACCGCGCTCCTCGATGGTCAGGGGTGCGAGAACGACCCGCAGGCCGTGGCGCTCATTGATGTTCCAGATCCCGTTCAGGCGAACCGAGGCATAGGGCCCAGAGCCCAGAACATCAGCCAGGTCAAATCGGTCGCCGGTCGTGTCGTTGGGGATCTGAACGTCGTTTTTAGCCTGCCAGGTTGGCCCGACTTCCAGCTCAAGGACGAAGGCGCTGTTCTGGCCGAACGACTCCAGCGACAGAAAGGTCAAAAATATGGCGGTGAAGAGAAGTTTGGCTTGGCTCATGGTCTGCTGTGTGGTCGATTGAAAACGAGTTCAGCGGGCATGGCTGATGACGATTACCCGGCCCCGCAAGCTTTATATCCTACCTTAAGGCCTTCACGGTCGAATCCTGGTATCGATCGGGCTCGCTTGACCCATTGATGCCATCGAGCCCTTAGACTCGAGGCGTTTTCGAATTCAGCAACGATTCGCAATGAGAAAATCCAGCCGGAAAACGATGAAAGGCAAACTGAAGTTCCTGGCCGACCTCACCGCCCCGCTCGTCTATGTTCCGTCCAAAGGTGGGGGCGATCAGACCGAGCACATCGGGAACTATCAAAGCCACGCGATTGAAATTGAGGATGCCAGGCTGTGCCTGCCAACGACCGACCTTGACGCTGAAGGCTTCATGCTCGTGCCGCACCGGAGTTCAGTCCACGACTTCTATGACGACTCGGCGGTGCAATCCATCTATCACTCAGAGCTTGCCGAACTCATAAAAGGCGTGACGGGTGCAGAACGCGTCGAGGTCTTCGATGACACCCGCAGAAGCTCGTCGGTTGCAGGCCAACAAGCGCGCGGCATCCGCGACCCGGCAAGCATTGTGCACAACGATTACACGCCGACATCCGGACTGCGGCGTCTCCGAGATTTCTTCAGTGATTCGCCCGACGAAATCAGGCGACTTGAACAGCGACGCTTCGCAATCATCAACGCCTGGCGACCGATCGGTGAGCCGGTCGTCGACCATCCGCTTGTGCTTTGCGACGCGCGCAGCGTTTGTGACGGTGATCTGGTGCCAGTAGAACGGCGGGGCGAAGACCGGACCGGTGAGCTCCAAGTGGCTCTGCACAATCACGCTCAGCGCTGGTATTACTTTCCGCGCATGAATCGTGATGAACTCCTGCTGTTCAAGACCTACGACTCGTCACTGGACGGCCGGACGCGTTTCACGCCGCACTCGTCCTGCAAGAATCCAGAGGCTCCGGGCGACGCGCCCGCCCGCGAAAGCCTGGAAACGCGCTGCCTGGTGTTTTTCTGAAGCCTGCTATCTAGGCAGTTTCCAACTGCCTGCAAGGCGTCCGCCGAAGCAGGCAGGCGCAAGGCTACTCGTCCTTGTTCAGACGCCATAGCTCCCAGACTGCGAGGCCTAAGGGAATCGCGAACCAGATCAGGGCTTTGCCTGCAATGAGAATGACTTCAGAGTTCAAAAAAATGCCTTGGACTTTCATTCGATATTGTGGCTGATAGAGCGTCAACACGATAATTTCGCTATTGAACCAGTAGCGCTTGCCGTCGGTCATGCAACCCAAGGCGCGACCTGGCGTCTTCCGTTGGGCACAGACGCTCGGGCAGATTCAGCTGAATGAGGACCGACCGTTTTTCGATTATTTCACGAGTCAATGAGCAGGCCAGCGCCGTTTACCAATCGTTGGTGCGGATAATTTGTTGTTCTACCAGACGCGCAATCTCAGCAGCTTGTCCTCATCCTGACCGCGGCAAGTGAGTTGGCATCGAAGATCAGCGGGAAGGGGTGTCGCCCGGCACCAAGCTTCACGCGGCATCGGGTGTGAGCAACCGATTGAATGATCACACTGCGACGCGGACCGCACTCCAGAAACCGCCGACACAATCGTGCCGGCGGCTTTTCAGGTTCAAAGCGCGGCTGAGAACTCAGCGACTTTGGCGTCGATGCCTGCGACGGTCGCGGCGATCGTTGGTCATCTGCTCGAACTCTTCCGCCTGCTCTGCATCAAGCACCGCCAGGACTTCCTGATGAAAGGCGTCGCGGGCCTCTTTCATGCGCTCTCGGGTGTCGGGATCGGGGCGGCCCCGCTCACGGCCTTCGCCGCGATCGCCGAACTCGGCGCGCATCGACTCGCGGTGCGCCTCAAACAGCGCGGAGATCGACGCGGCCTGTGATTCGGACAATTCCAGACGCTCGCTCAGACGGTCAACGGGGTCGTGGGCCGTGGCGATTGACGACAGGCTGAGCAGGCCCAGAGCGGCGATGGTTGCGATTAGTCTGTGGATGGTCATGATGGGTGCTCCAGTTGTTGGGTTTGGGTTGCGGCCTTCTGCCACGAGTGCAGTCTGTCTCAGCACCGCGTCAAGCAGGGTAACGACCCGCTTCAAAAGGTCACGAAGTGTTCCGGGAATCGTTCGGACGTTCGAAGTTCCCGGGTCGATGCGATGGACCAGACCTGTTCACCGCGTATGATTGAATCAAGCTGAGAAACGATGGGCAATGCTCGCCATGACATGGATCGTGTTTCTGACCGCAGCATTGCTATTGGCGGTGATAATCCTGCTGCTTTGGCGACAGGGCGATTCGCTCGTCGAGCGGCGAGCCAGGCAAGCGCTGATTGAGCTCGGCTCAAGCGAGCCCTCGGTGTTCGATCCGTCACTGGTCGCCGAATTACCAGAGCCGGCCCAACGATTCTTCAACTACACGATTCAACCGGGCACACCGCTCCGCCCGGTCGTTGAGATCGAGATGGACGGCGAGTTGAGTCTCGGCAACAAGCACAAACCTGGCTACCGTCCGATGCAAGCACGCCAGCTGATCGCCGCACCGCACGGCTTCATCTGGTCGCTGCGCTGGAATGGCGTCAGCGGCTCCGACGGCAGCCTGCCGGATCGGTCCTGGACTCGATTCTGGCTGTTCGGGTTGATCCCCGTCGCCCGGGCCAGTGGCCAGGACCATCAACGTTCCTCTTTCGGCCGCCTGATCGCCGATGCCACGTTCTGGGCGCCGGCCAGCCTGCTGCCAAACAATCATGTCTCTTGGGAGGCGATCGGAGAGAACAGTGCTCGAGTCGTCGTCCGCTTCGGCGGCCTTGAGCAGGCGGTTGATCTGTATGTCGATCCAGAGGGTCGACCCGAGCACATCGTCTTCCTGCGCTGGAGCAACGAAAATCCCGAGCGCGTCCACCGGCTCCAGCCGTTCGGGGGCGATTTTTCCGAGTTCGAGACCTTCGAGGGCTATCGACTTCCGACCCGGGTGATTGCCGGCAATCATTACGGCAGCAACGACTATTTTCCGTTCTTCAAGGCGAAAGTGACGCGGGTGCGATTTCCAGATGCCAGAATGCTCTGAATTAAGCGCGGAGTCCACGGCATGCGACACCTGATGGTTTTTTTGACGTTGCTCGCTTTTATTTCGGCGCTCAATGCTTCAGCGGGAACGCCCCAGGACTCGCCCGGGCAGCATTCGGACGAATCCACCCAAGGCCCTCGAATCGGGATTGCTCTGGGTTCCGGCGGTGCCGCGGGGCTGGCGCATATCGCCATTCTCAAGGCCTTCGACGAGGCCGGGCAGCGCCCGGCTCGGATTGCCGGCAGCAGCATCGGCGCCATCATCGGCGCCCTGTATGCCGCCGGCCTCAGCGGTGCGGAGATCGAAGCCCTTTTCGCCGAGTTCGGCGGCTCGGGCCTGGACCTGTTGGGCAACCTGGCCAGCGGCGAGAACGGCATCAGCCTGACCGGCCTGATCGACCTTGGTCTAGACGATGGCGGCCTGCTCGACCCCAAACCCTTCTTCGATCATCTGAAGTCGCGGATTGATGCGCGCAGCTTCAGCGACCTGGAGATCCCGCTCGTGGTCGTCTCGACGAGCTACTTCAGCGGCGAGGCCGTCGTCCAGCAGGAGGGTGATCTGTTCGAGGCACTCAGCGCCAGCATGGCCGTCCCCGGGCTCTTTCTGCCGATCGAGCGAGACGATGATCTGCTGGTCGACGGCGGCGTCTCGAACCCCCTGCCCTGGGACCTGCTCGGTGAGGACATCGATTACACCGTCGCCGTCGACGTCTCCGGCCAGCGCGAACGGCCCGAGGACGGCGCGGTGCCGGCCACCGAACTACTGTTCAAAACCTTCGAGCTGATGCAGCAGTCGATCGTGCACGAGAAGCTGCGAAGTAATTCCCCCGACCTCTACCTTCGCCCCGAAGTCGAGGGCATTCGCCTCCTCCACTTTTATCGCATTGATGAGATCATTCAGCTGGCCAACCCGGCGGCCGAGCGTCTGAAGCAGGCGCTGTTGGAGTGGGCGCCCTGACCGGCGTTGCGAGGGAAAGCGCAAATCCAGCACTGCCACAGGATGGGCCTGTTCCCGAAGGCCGCCGCCGGTTGTCCGGTCTCCGCGCGACGGTTGAGCGCCTGAAATCGGCTCACAAGCTGTTCACCGTTTCAGGTGCAAGATTTTGTGCCCTAAAGAATTTAACAGTTGTTGGAGGTTCACCCAATGCACAGCGTTCGACAATTTCTCGACCGGAAAGGCCGCGACGTCTGGAGTGTCCGCGCGGAGGCGCCGGTTTTTGATGTCCTAAAGATGATGGCGGAAAAGAATTGCGGTGCGCTGGTTGTGCTTGACGAGTCGGACCAGCTAGCCGGCGTTATTTCGGAGCGGGATTATGCACGCAAGGTCGCCCTGCTGCGCAAGACATCAATTAACACCCCGGTCTCGGAGATCATGACTGCCGATGTCGTGACCGTCACCGAGGGCGAATCACTTGACCACTGCTTATCATTGATGTCGACCCACAACATCAGGCACCTGCCCGTCGTGGAGGGCAAGAAACTGGTCGGTGTTCTAGGTATCGGCGAACTCGTCCAGCACAAGATGGAAGAGGCAAAACAGAAAATTGTGATCAAGGAGCAGGAAGTCCAACAGCTGACGAAATACGTTTCGGGATCGCTGGCCTATCGTTGATCGCCGCCCGAGTTGAACTCGGGCCCCTTCTAATAATTGCTGTAACGCTGGACCGGCTGCACGCCGGTCTCAGCCCAACTCTCTCAGTAGCGCATCCATCGACGCCTTCGCATCGCCGTAGAACATTCGCGTGTTGTCCTTGAAGAACAGCGGATTCTCGATGCCGGAATAGCCTGTACCTTTGCCTCGTTTGCAGACGAAGACCTGGCGCGATTTCCACACCTCCAGCACCGGCATGCCGGCGATCGGGCTGCCGGGATCGTCCTGGGCAGCCGGATTTACAATATCGTTGGCGCCGATGATGATGACGACGTCAGTTTTCGGGAAATCGTCGTTGATTTCTTCCATCTCCAGCACGATGTCATAAGGCACTTTGGCTTCAGCCAGCAGGACGTTCATGTGCCCCGGCAGGCGGCCGGCCACCGGATGGATCGCGAAGCGCACAGTTTTTCCCTGACCGCGAAGCTTCTTCGTCAGCTCCGAGACCGAACCCTGCGCCTGGGCCACGGCCATGCCGTAGCCGGGTACGATGATGATGCTGTCGGCATCGGCCACGGCTTGCGCCACGGCGTCGGCGCTGGCTTCGATCATCTCACCATCGACGGCTTCGGCCGAGGTGGACTCGCCGCCCCAGCCACCGAGAATCACCGAGACAAAACTGCGGTTCATGCCCTTGCACATGATGTAACTCAGGATCGCGCCTGATGAGCCGACCAGCGCGCCGACCACGATCAGCAGATCGTTGCCCAGGGTGAAGCCGATGGCCGCCGCCGCCCAACCCGAGTACGAGTTGAGCATTGAGACCACCACCGGCATGTCGGCACCGCCAATGGCCAGTATCAGGTGACAACCGATCGCGCCTGCGATGATCGCAACAAAAATCATCGTCCACAGTCCGGCCCCGCCCAGATACAGATAGCCGAGCACGAGACAGGCGATCAGGGCGAGCAGATTCAGCGCGTGGCGGCCCGGCAGGGTCAGGGCAGCCGAACTCAGCTTCCCGGCCAGCTTGCCGTAGGCGATGATCGAGCCGGTGAAAGTGATCGCGCCGATCAAGATGCCCAGAAACAGCTCGACTTTGAGAATGCTGATCTCGACCGGTGTTTTCTTGGCGATTGTGGCGGCAAAGCCGGCCAGGTCTCCCGCCGTCCCAGCGGCATTCGCGGCCAGGGCACGGGTCATCTCAAGATGGGCATTGATGCCGATGAACACCGCGGCCAGTCCCACCAGGCTGTGAAAGCCCGCGACCAGCTCGGGCATCTGTGTCATCTGCACGCGCTTGGCCACGATCCAGCCGCCGATTCCGCCGGCAACCACCATCAGGCCGATCAGGATGTACTGGCCGATGCCTGCCGAAGCGCCGGCCGAGACGATTGTTGCGGCGACCGCCAGCGCCATGCCGACGATGCCGTACCAGATGGCGCGTTTGGCCTTTTCCTGGTTGGACAAGCCGCCCAGGGCAAGGATGAAAAGTACGGCTGCCACGACATAGGCGGCACCGATCAGTCCTTCGTTGATCATCATCTACTCAGCTCCTCTGGAACATCGCGAGCATGCGACGCGTGACGAGGAAGCCCCCGAAGATATTGACCGATGCCATCAGCACCGACGCCGCGGCCAGAAGCATCACCAGAAAACTGCCGGAGACGATCTGCAGCAAGGCCCCGACGATGATGATCGACGAGATCGCGTTTGTGATCGCCATCAGCGGCGTATGCAGCGAATGCGCCACGCCCCAGATCACATGAAAGCCGACGAATACGGCCAGCACGAACACGATGAAGTGCTGCATAAAGCTCGGTGGCGCCACGGTGCCGAGGGCAAGAATCAGAAGGCTGCCGATACCGAGCATGACGCCGGTGCGGTTGAGCGATTTCTTCATCTCGGCCATCTCGCGGGCCGCCTTGGCTTCCGCGGACTCCTCCGGCTCCTTCTTTTTCGGCTTGGCCGCGGCAATCGCCTTGACCTTGGGCTGGGGCGGTGGCCAGGTGATCTCGCCCTGATGGGTGACCAGGGTGCCGCGGATCACGTCATCGTCCATGTTGATGACCGGCGTGCCGTCCTTTTCCGGCGTTAAATCGTCGAGCATGTGCCGGATGTTAGTGGCATACAGGTTGGATGACTGCGTCGCCATGCGGCTGGGAAAGTCGGTGTAGCCGACGATGGTCACGCCATTGTCGGTAACAACTTTTTCATCGGCTCGGGTCAGGGTGCAGTTGCCGCCGCGCTCGGCCGCCAGGTCGACGATGACCGATCCCGGCTTCATCGCCTCGACCATGTCCCCGGTCCAGAGCTCGGGGGCCGGGCGATTTGGGATCAGGGCGGTGGTGATGACAATATCGACCTCGGGGGCCAGATCGCGAAATTTAGCCAGCTGCTTTTCTCTGAACTCCGGGCTGGACGGAGCTGCATAACCCCCGGACTCTGAGCCATCCTGCTGCGCTTCTTCGAAATCCAGGTAGACAAATTCAGCCCCCATGGATTCGATCTGCTCAGCGACCTCGGGGCGCACATCAAAGGCCAGAGTAATGGCCCCTAAAGAGGTCGAGGTTCCAATGGCCGCCAGTCCAGCCACGCCGGCACCAACCACCAGCACCTTGGCCGGAGGCACTTTGCCAGCTGCGGTCATCTGGCCCATAAAGAAGCGACCAAAGTTATTGCCGGCCTCGACGACTGCGCGATAACCAGCGATATTCGCCATTGACGACAGCGCGTCCATCTTCTGCGCCCGGCTGATGCGCGGCACCATGTCCATGGCCAATACGGTCATGTCCTTGGTCTTCATGGCTTCGAGCAGCTCGTCGTTCGAGGCCGGCCAGATAAAGCCGATCAGGGTCTTGCCGTCCGGTGCGGCATTGATCTCTGCCAACGAGGGCTCGCGTACCTTGATGATCACATCGGCCTGATCCCATAGCTCGGAGGCCGAAGCCACCACCGTCACGCCGGCTGCTTCAAACGCTGAATCTGTGATTGAGGCCGCCGCTCCAGCGCCGGTCTCAACCAGACAGTCGTAGCCTAACTTTTGCAGTCGACCCGCACTTTCGGGCGTTAGCGCAACCCGCGCTTCACCCGGTGCGGTCTCTTTGAGTGCACCTATCTTCATCGAAATACTCCAGATTTCCCTGCGTTCTGGCCGAGCAAGTGCCGAGCCTTTCCTGGCATCCAATCCTGTGGCAAGCCAGACGTCATACCTTTGCGCCACTGAAGGACAAGGCACACAACTCTAGAACCTATGCCTGTAAATAGCAATTTGTCCGTGAAAGTGATCGAACGATGATTGCAGGCGGGTAAGGATTTTAAGATTCTGCAGTTGGCGACGTGATCTCCCATTAGCCCCCAGGACGCCCGCCTCGATCAACGCAAGGAAATCTCTGATGGCGAAACCTTCGCCATCCGAGACGCCGGTCAGATCGATTCCAGCCGGACCTCGCCTCTGACGCCCTTGGAGCCCGCGCGATGTCTGCGCCACCCCAGCCTACATGCGTGAATTCTCACGCGTGGTGGTCGGCGACGTCACCAACGCATCGGGCAACGAAGGTCTACTCTAGGAAAAAAGAGGATCAAGGTCGATATCCTCGAAGATCGCCGAGGAATCGAGCTCTACGCTCGCTATTGAGCTGACCATCTGGGTTTGGATATCGAGGGCTGGAAAGGGCTTGCAGTCCGGAAGTCTCGAACGATCGACATCGAACCCGGGCAATCCTCAACCCTGCTTCTCGCGCGCCAGCTGACCAGGCACGACAGTGAACTGACCATTGGTCTCTGCGCCGCCCAGCCAGTCATCAATCCTGCTGGCAGACACGGCTTGACTGAACCGGAAACCCTGGCCGTAACCGCATCCGTGGCCAAACAAGGCGTCCAGCTGCTCCTGGGTTTCGACGCCTTCGGCCACGACATCGATATTTAGGGCGTCGCACATTCCCAGGATCGATTCGACCAGCTGCAGGGCGCGTGGATCAGTCCCGACGTCGCGGACGAATCGCTGGTCAATCTTGACCGTGGTGAAGGGGTAGTCGCGCAGGTAGCTGAGCGACGAATAGCCCGTGCCGAAATCATCCATCGCGATTCCCACGCCCTCTTCAAGCAGGTCACGCAGGATCTCTGGAACGCTTTCGATCCCGGACAGCAGAACGCCCTCGGTAATTTCGATCTTGATCAGGGAGGGCGGGAGCTCCGCCCGATGCAGCGTCTGAATCAGATCGCGCGCAAACTGTTGATTGCGAAACTGGCGCGGCGACACGTTCATGGCGACGGTCAACGCCAGCGCGCTGAGCGAGCGCCAGCGCGAAAGATCCGCGGTGACACGCTCAACCATGAATTCGTACAAGCTATCGATCAATCCGATCTGTTCCGCAACCGGGATAAATTCGGTCGGACTGACGTCCCCAAGCTGCGGATGATGCCAGCGCATCAGCGCTTCCAGGCCGGTCAACAGGCGGTCGGAAAGGCGGATGATCGGCTGATACTTCACGGCAATTTCGCCGCGACTCAGCGCGCCTCGCAGGGCTTCTTCCAGGCGCAGCTGGCGACTGACCGCTTCGACCATTGAATGATCAAAGGCGACAAAGCCATCCCGACCGCGCGTCTTCGCCCGATACATTGCGGTGTCGGCATTTCGAATCAGGTCTCTGGCTTCAATGCCATCGTCCGGGTAGGTGGCCAGACCAATGCTTGCGGTCAACACCAGGTTCCGACGATCGGCCTGAAAGGGTCGCCGGAACTCCTCCACGATCGTGTTGGTAATTTGTTCCGGATAGTCCGATCGCTCGTAGTCATCCAGGAGAAGCAGGAACTCATCGCCGCCGGAGCGAGCAACTGTATCCCGCTCACCAACGGTTTTTTCGAGGCGTCGAGCGGCGTCGACTAGAACCTGATCGCCGACATCATGGCCCATTGATTCATTGACCTTCTTGAAGTGGTCAAGGTCGAGCACCAGCACTGACAATCGACCACCTTTGCCTTCGACGCGCTTCAGAGCTTGTTCGAGACGCTCGGTCAGCAAGATCCAGTTGGGCAACTTCGTCAGGCGGTCGTAGTGAGCCTGTTGATCCAGCTTGACTTCGGCTAGCTTGCGATTCGTAATGTCCTGCAAGTAGCCCTTGAACGACACGCGGCTTTCACCGTCTAGCGCTGATTCCGCATGAACCTTTAACCAGATCATTTCGCGATTATCCGGTCGGGTCATACGGCATTCGAACTCGAGAGCGGATCGAGTTTGGACCGCGTTCTTGAATTTGCCCTCCACCCCCTCCCGATCATCCTTGTGCACGCATCCGATAACCTGCGACCGAAGGTGTTGACCGCTCAGCATGCCGACAATTTGAGCAGACTCATCGCTGAGACGGATCGTATCGTCGGCGACATTCCAGTGCCAGACGCCCATGCGGGCAAGCGATTCTGCGCTGCGGCGCTGCGCTTCGATCTCTCTTAAGTTGAGGTTGGCGCGGGCACGCGCCATGGCTTCGCCGAGCAGGTCGCCCAAAACCCTGAGGAGCGCTACTTCTTCATGGACAAACTTTCGACGCTCACGCACGGCGTCGAAACCGACCATTCCAATCAGCTGGCTTCCAGCAAAAACCGGGAGAACGATTAGAGATTTGATGCCCTGCGGCTGAAGAATCTGGCGCTCGGCGTGCCAGTCATCCGACAGCATGTCAACGTCGGGAATAACGACGTCCTCGTGGAACTTCAGGCGTTGAACCAATCGAGGCATGCTCGCTGAAGGAACATCGACGATGCTGTCCATTTCTGGGGTGATGCCCTCTGCCGTCCATTCGTGCGTATTAGTGAAGTGCATAAGATCTTCATTGAAGCGAATGAAGTAGGCACGGTCGACCCGGCACCAGGTGCCGATTCGCTCCAGGATCTCATTGAGCAACTGATCGGGCTCGCCGTCACTCTGCCGGATGAGCGAGCGAGAGAAATCAACCATCAGGCCCTGCAATCCGCAAACGTACTTTAGATTCTCGGTGGTTTCCTTCAGCTCGGTGATGTCGATCATCACGCCGCCGATCTTTACGGCCTGATCATCGTCCACGACCACGTTGACCGCATCGCGAACCCAGACCTCTCGGCCATCGGCGGCAATCATGCGATAGTCGACGCTATGTTCCTCGAGCCTGCTGGTTTTTGCACGACGGTATTCCAACGCCGCCCCGCGATCTTCCCGATGAACATGATCGGCCCAGAAGCTGGGCGATCGAGCCCACTCATCGGCAGGATAGCCAAGGAGCTGCTCGACTTCCGGGCTAATGTAGGTAAAGCCGAGGTCCTTGGGATCCGCTTCCCAGAGGACGGCCCGCGTTGACTCGATCAGGCGCTTGAATTGGATTTGCTGACGGTGTTCCGCCTCGGTCAGCGCTTCCTGTTTGAATTGGAGCTCAACCTGAGCGTCAAACATTGCCGAGAGGCGTCGGCTGAAACCCATGACTGCCAGAAGGAACAACACCAGCAACAGCGCGATGTAGTTCGACGTCTCTGACTCAAGCTGATAGAACCTCAGGATCAACGGCATCATCAGGCAGCTTTCGTAGAACCAGACGATAAACCACAGCGACAGGTTCTGGATCAGGGCGCCGGTGCCGAGGCCCACCAAAGCCAATGCAAGCAGGGCCTGGAGCTCGGGTGAGTCTGGCGCGAACAAAACCCAGGCGCCGCCGCCCCAGACCACCGCCGTAAGGCCGGTCAGCAAGGTATAGGAAAGTCGCCAGCTCAAGCCATTGAGAAGACGACCCTGATCAGGGCCCCACCACCACAGGGACATGCGAAGAAGCAAGGCAAACGTCAAGGCCTGAGCCCAGACGACAAGGACCTGTGAGTCGACCTCGCTCCAATGGGCCGTCACCAGCAAAGCTCCAAGAACCAAGTTGAGAACAGCCGTCGAGCGCAGACCGTAATTCAGACGCCGGTCCTGTTCCAGCGCGAGGGAGCGCCCTGGCGGTTCGATGTGGTCCTGCGCCTTGATTACCATGACCGAACGCTACACCCCTCCAAAAAAATTGTCCGAACGCGCCCCGAAACGAGACGAATCAGAACCGGGACACAAATAAGATGGCCGCGACGCCAAAATTCTCGCTGACGATCTAAAGATTGCACACTTACAGTATTTACGCAAACCTACTGGAAAGTGTGCCGCTGGATTGCTTCAATTCGGTTTAGAGGGTTCTGAGACTTCAAATGGAAGCCCAAGATCAAATCGATCTAGGGAACCGATAATCATCAATGGTCGCCACGAATGCAGAGGGTTTCTGCTGGCAGACTACTCGGAGATTGCCTCGAATTCGAACCAGAGTTCGACCTCATCGCCGACCAGGCCACCGGAGATTCCGTAGTCCATGCCCCAGTCGCTTCGACTGATGGCGGTGCGCGCCGACAGGCCAAGGGTGTACTCGCCGTGACCGAAGGGATAGTCGGCCGCCTTGTTCAGGGTCACGTCCAGCTTGACCGGACGGGTCTGGCCGAGCAGGGTCAGCTCTCCTTCGACCTGATGCTGATCACCCTCACCGCTGCGATGGCCGGTGACCACAAACCGAATGTCGGGATAGTCGCTGGCGTTGAGAAAATCGTCGTTGCGCAGGTGACGATCGCGACGACCGTGATTGGTGAACACGCTGTCGGCCGAGATGGTCACCTCACCGCTGCTCAGCAGATCCGCCTCGGGATCGTAGACGAAGGAACCACCGGCATCGAGAAACTGGCCGAACTGGCGCGCGTAGCCGATGTGGTCGACCAGAAACACGATCGACAGATGATCCTCGTCGATGGTGAACGTCCGGGGCTCAGCGAGAGCCCGAGGAGTCACGGCCAAGAAGACTACCAGGATTAGAAGACGATGGATGAGGGTCATTGGACGCTCCTTTCAATTGACGAATTAACCAGACGATGGCGATAAAGCCAGCGAATATCCAGTGCGAATGAAATCACCAACAGGGCCAAAGCCAGTGCCAGTGTCGAGCTGATCAACACCGATGGTAGGCCGGGAACGAAGGCGGCGATCAGACTTGCCACCTGCCACACGCAGATGACTTTGCGGCGGGTGCTGTCGGGCAGCGCCTGATTCAGGCGCGGAAGAAACATCAGGGCCACAGTAAAAGCATAGCGCATCAGCCCAATCAGAAGCACCCACGGCCCGGCGATCCCGGCTTGCGCGATCAGCACGCAGAGCAGCAAGATGAGGGCCGCGTCGACTTCCATGTCGAAGCGAGCTCCGAAGTTCGATGCTTGATCGAGCCGTCGGGCCAAATAGCCATCGACCCCGTCCAGAAGAAGACTGCTCAGAGCCACCGCCACAATAATCCAGCCGCCCGCGCCGATCCATGTCGAAAAGCTGGTCCAAGCCGCCAGCCAGGCCAGCATTAAACCTCGCAACAGCGTGACACGATTGGGCCAGCCCAACGACGAGCAGTCTGGACTCAATGCACGCCACACAACAAGCGCCATGAGTCCATAGAGTGACAGGCTGAGCCCGAGCCCGATCTCGGTCACCGGTACCAGCGCGGCTGTGGCCGCAAGGCCCGCGGCCAGTATCGCGAGCCCAAGCAGCAGTTCTCCGGCGATTATGTTGACGGCTCGACCCAAGACCTTCCTCGTTACAATCAAATGACAGTCAGCTTTGATAATGCGCGAATGATGTCAACGCCAGCCCAACACACCATCGAGGCTCAAGCCTTCTGGGTGGCCGAACCCGGGAGCGGAGTACTGCGCGGTGAGCGTGTTCAGGCACCGGCCGACGATGAGGTGCTGGTCAAGGCAAGCTACAGCAGCATCTCGCGCGGCACCGAGTCGCTGGTGTTCAACGGAAGGGTGCCACCGAGCGAGTATCAGCGCATGCGTGCGCCATTTCAAAGCGGTGATTTTCCAGGCCCGCTCAAGTACGGCTACGCCAGCGTTGGCCGGGTCATTGATGGCGACCCATCGCTGGTCGGGCAGCGCGTATTCTGCCTGTTCCCCCATCAAAGCCATTACACCGTGCCGGCCAGCGCCGTCATCCCATTGCCCGACCCAGTCCCGAGCGAACGCGCCGTGCTGGCAGCAAACCTGGAAACCGCGCTGAACGGGCTTTGGGATAGCGGCGCGAGCGCGGGCGACCGGGTCAGCGTGGTCGGCGGCGGCGTGGTCGGTGCCCTGCTGGCCTGGCTGGGCGGACAGCTCCCCGGCGCCGAGGTAACACTTATCGACATCAATCCGGAGCGCCGCGCTCTGGCCGACGCCCTTGGCGTGAATTTCGCCCTGCCCGATCAGGCCTGCGGCGATCAGGACGTGGTCGTTCACACCAGCGCCAGCGCCAGCGGCCTGAACACCGCGCTGAGCTTGGCCGCCTTCGAGGCCCGCGTGGTTGAAATGAGCTGGTTCGGCGCAGGCCGTCCGGAGGTGGCCCTGGGTGAAGCATTTCACGCACGACGCCTGCAGCTGGTTTCCAGCCAGGTCGGTCAGCTGCCAGCGGATCGCCGCGCGCGCTGGGACTGTCGGCGGCGACTGGCCAAAGCGATCTCCTTGCTTGAAGACCCCGCACTGGATGCTCTGATTTCGGGCGAGAGCCCGTTCGTCGAGCTGCCGACGGTGATGGCCCGTCTCAGCCAGGGTCCCAAGGACGCCCTCTGCCACCGGATCCGGTACCCCGACTGAGCCCGCTCAACGGATTAGAACCCTCTTATCAAGGATCCTTGATGTACACATTGACCGTTCGAGATCAAATGATGATTGCCCACAGCTTCCGCGGTGAAATCTTCGGACCGGCCCAGGGCCTGCATGGCGCCACCTACCTGGTCGATGCGCAGTTCCAGCGCGTCGATCTCGACCCGGATGGCCTGGTCGTCGACATCGGCAAAGCCGGTGACGTGCTGCACGCGATCCTGGCCGACTACAACTACAAGAATCTGGACGAGCTGAAGGAATTTGACGGCCAGAACACCACGACCGAGTTCATGGCCCGCGTGGTGGCCGACCGCCTGGCCGAAGCCATTGTCGCCGGCCAGCTCGGCGAACACGCTCGAGGCATCGACGCACTGCACGTGGAGCTGTGGGAGTCCGATCGCGCTCGTGCCAGCTATCAGCGCACGCTCACCTAAAAGATGCATGGCTATTTTTAGTTGCTGCGTTCTCGGTCTTTGGGCCTGATCCTGCGTTGAGTACCTGCGTCTCCAACTCGACCGCGCTGACCCTGATCGTCCCCGGCGATCCGGATCAGCGCACGGGCGGCTACCTCTACGACGCCCAGATCGCGGCCGGGCTGAAGGCTCTGGGCCGCTCGGTCGAGGTGATCGGTCTGGACGGTGCCTTCCCCGTTGCTGACACGCTGGCCCATCAGGCCATGGACGAGGCACTGAGCCGGGCACGCGACGGGCACTGCGTCGTCATCGACGGTCTAGCGCTGGGCGGGGTGCCCGAGAGCGTCGAACCCCACGCTGATCGACTTGCGTTGGTCGGACTGGTGCATCATCCCCTAGCCGATGAAACCGGACTGGGCGACAAGCATCAGCAGGCCCTGCTGCGCTCGGAACATGCAGCTCTGAGTCTTTGCCGAGCGATCATAGTGACCAGCCCGTTTACCCGGCGGCGGCTGCATGAGCTCGGCCTGGTCGAGGATCAGCCCATCTTTGTGGTCGAGCCCGGCGTGGCGCCGGCAGGGCTGAGTCGACGGGTTGAACAGCGATGGAGCGGGACGGCAGCGGACGATCCGGCCCGCCTGCTCTGCGTGGCCAGCCTGACCCCGCGCAAGGGTCAGGATCTGCTGATCGAGGCGCTGAATGATCTGCGCGATCGGCACTGGACCCTCGACCTGGTCGGTAGTGCAGATCGGAATCCGGATTTCGCGCGTGCGCTGGGCGATCGGATCAAGGAAAAGGATCTTGAGTCTCGCGTGCGGCTTGTCGGAGAAGTCGATGGCGAACGTCTCGCCACGTTCTACGATCAGTCCGACCTTTGCCTGCTTCCGTCCTGGTACGAGGGCTACGGCATGGTGGCCACCGAAGCACTGGCTCGCGGCCTGCCCCTGATCACCACCACTGGCGGCGCCCTCAGTGAGACCGTACCCCGAGAATCAGCAGTGCGAGTTCCGCCCGGCGACGTCCAGGCCTTGCGTCAGGCGCTCGATCGCTGGCTAAGCGACCCGGATCTGCGCACGGACTTGAGTCGTGCAGCCGCCAATCAGCGGTCAAATCTTCTCGACTGGCCAGCGGCGACTCGACAATTCGCCGCCGCTCTTGACTCAACCATGGGAGACCGCGGATGAGCAACTCATCGCTATTTGCGGCCGACTGGCTGCGCCTTCGCGAGCCCATCGATCATTCATCGCGCGCAGTGAGACTTGAATCTCGACTGCTCGCCGCGCTCCCCGATCGAGCGGTGCTCTCGGTGCTGGACCTCGGCAGCGGCAGCGGCAGCAATCTGCGCCATCTAGCGCCGCGGCTTGAACGGCCGCAGCGTTGGACGCTCCTCGACCACGATCGAGACCTACTGGATCAGGCCTGCCAGTCCCGGCCCGAACTGAGCGATCTGAGCCTTGTGGCGCGCTGTCTGAATCTCTCGAGGATCGCAGCGCTCGACCTGCCGCGCCCGGATCTGGTGACGGCCTCGGCCTGGCTGGACCTGGTCTCGGAAGACTGGATTGACCAGTTTGCCGCGCGACTCGAAACCTGGCGGGTGCCGACGCTGATCGTCCTGAGCGTGGACGGCCGACGGGGGTTTCTCCATCGCTCAGGCGAAGTTCAGGTTGATGCCAAAGATACGGCTCTGCAGGAGGCCTTCAACGAGCATCAGCGCGTGCCCAAGGGACTGGGTCATCGAGGGGCATTGGGGCCCGGCGCGGTGCGGGCCCTGACTGATCGGCTCTCAGAGAATTTCGAAGTCACCCCGGCGGCCAGCGACTGGACCCTTCCGGCCGGCAGTGCTGCGGCCCGATCGCTGGGCATCGAACTATTGCATGGCTGGGCCGAATCGGTAAGGGATCTGCGCTCGAGCCTGGATCTTCCGAGCATCGAGCCCTGGCATAACGACCGCAAGCGGCAGATCGAGCACGGCGAGCTGGGTCTGTATGTCGGCCATCAGGATCTGCTGGCGCTGCCGCGATGATAAAGCAGCTGAAATGGCCGATCAGCCTCGCCGTTCTGGCGCTGGTACTTGTCCTGCTCGAACCCGAGCGAATCCTGGCCGAGGTGCACCGCCTGCATCCGGGATGGCTGGCGCTCGCACTGACGGTAACCGCGGGACAGACCCTGCTGTCGGCCTGGCGCTGGCGCTTCACGACCACCCGTCTGGGTCTGTACCTGCCCTGGCGCCAGGCGATCGGCGACTACTATCTGGCCAGCTTCGCCAACCAGACCCTGCCCGGCGGCGTGCTGGGCGATGCCTGGCGGGCCCAGCGCCATGCGCGCCGGACTCAAAGCGCGCAGCAGCAGCCGTTTGAGGGCCACCGTAACCAGCGCGGTACGGCCTGGCGGGCCGTGCTGATCGAGCGCGGGTCAGGTCAGCTACTCGTCATTGGCTTAAGTCTGATCAGCCTGCTGGTGCTAAACCAGTGGCTGGGTCCGATCAATCCGCTGCTTGGCACGTCAGAGCCCGCGGCCCTGGGCAACATATTGGGCGTTGTCGCCCTGTTGGCCGCACTGATCTTCGGACTGACCGTGACCTCCTTTCGCCGCTGGCAGCACCACTGGGTTCGATTCAGGGCTGATGTTTACACGGCCGTACTGTCGCGCGAAGCGCTGGCTCCACAGCTGGCCAGCTCGCTGGTGATCGTTGTGAGCTACGCAGCCGTGTTCGCGCTGGCAGCGCGGGCTATTGGTGTGGATCTGCAAGCGGCGGTTCTCCTCAGTCTGGCTCTGCCCGTGCTTCTAGTAATGCTGATCCCCCTATCGATCGCCGGTTGGGGCTGGCGTGAAGCGGCGGCAGGCGGCCTCTGGATGAGCTTGGGGTTACCGCCCGAACAGGGCGTGGCTGTGAGCATGGCCTATGGCGGCATTGTCTTTCTGGGTGCCAGTCCCGGTCTGATCGTCTGGCTGACCCGGCCCGAGCGCCCCCTGCCAGATTAGGATCTGGAGGGGGCGTCGTCCGGCGGTCGCAGTTCGACATCCACCACGAACTCATCGCCCAGAGCATAGCTGTGCATGGTCCGTCGAGGCGTCTCGCTCAGGCGTTCGATGGGCCGGAGATTCAACCCGTTCAAGCCGGAGCCGATCAGCAGGGGCGCGATCAGCAGATGGACTCGATCCAGCGCCTGATCATCGATGAAACGCGAGACCGTGACGCCTCCGCCCTCGATCAATACCCGCCTAAGGCCGCGCTCGGCCAGGGCGTTAAGGATGGTTGATGGTGCCAGCCCAGAACCGGAGCCTCCGTGCTCCGGCGACAGGCGAACGCTTTCGACGTGGCCGGGCCAGTCTGATCGAGCAGACCGGCCGCAGTGCATAAGGATCAATCGCGGCGTCTGTTCGGGGTCGAACAGTGGCCCGGTGATCGGGACTCGAGCCGAAGGATCGATAATGACCGGCACCGGGCTTGTCCCAGGGCAATGGCGCACGGTCAGGGCCGGTTGATCGGCCACGGCCGTTCCAGCGCCAACGACCACGGCATCGACCAGCGCCCGCAAGCGGTGCAGATGGGCACGCATCGCCCGATCATTGATGTAATAGGAATCACCGGAGGCCGTTGCGATCCGCCCGTCCAGACTCTGGCCGAGCTGAGCGAGGGCTAATCGGTCTCGGTCTAGCAGCGGGGCAAACAGCTGGAATGCAGTCCGGTCCTGTTCGCTCCAGCCGTCGCTCAGTTCCAGCCGGCCGTCAGACCGACGCACGAGGCTCGCGCCGCCGGCCCGCGACTCAGTATCGTAAGCCCGGCCGTGCGGCCTGCCGAGCCGGTCAAGCAGGGCCTGCCATAATAGTGTTGATGGCTCAGCCATCATCGCGGGTGACTCGTGGATGAGCAGCCAGGGACGGCCCCAGCTCGAACCAGCACTTCGACGGGCTGCGGCACCAATCCACTTTCACACGATTCAGCCTGGGCTCCATTACTTTTAATGATGACACAACAAGATAACTCTTCCATGCACCAAGTAGCTCGCGCCATGTTCGACCTGCGCCGGGGGGTTCCAGTGGTCGTGTCTAGCGCGACGGATTCAGAATCGTCCGTGCTGGTCTTTGCCATCGAATCGATTGGCGAGCAGCGACTGCTCGATCTCGCCGAAATGGCAGGGAACCCGGCGGCGCTGACCGTCACCGGCCATCGACTCCGTGCCATGGGCCATGATTCAGGCCTTGATTCCGCCAGCTTTGACCTGCAGGACGGAGCGGCCGCCAATGTTCAGGCAGTTTACGACGCTGCCGCTTCAGCCGACGTTACAAGCCAGGACCTCCTGAGCCCGCCGCGAGCAGCGAGCAGGCTCGAACAGGCCGGTCTGGCGCTGCTACGCCGGGCCCTGCTGGTGCCCAGTGCGCTGAACGCCCCGATTCATCCGTCTCGACAGGACGCCATCGATTCGGCCATTGGGTCGGGTCAGTTGCTACGGATCTCGGTCGATCAAGCCGAAAAATGCTTCGAACTCGGCGACGGCATGCTGCGGCGAATCAGTGAGGCCGACGTGCCGTTGAGCGAGTCAGAACAAACGCGATTTGTCCTGTTTCGTGAACCCGACGGGATGCGCGAACACCTCGCGGTCCTGATCGGGTCGCCCGAGGACTGGCCAGGCGCCGTGCCCGTGCGCCTGCACTCAGCCTGTCTGACCGGCGATCTATTCGCCAGCCTGCGCTGCGATTGCGGTGAACAACTGACTAGGGGCGTGGCCAGAATTCGGGAGCTGGGCGGCGGCGTCCTGCTCTACCTTGCCCAGGAAGGGCGCGGAATCGGCCTGGCCAACAAGCTGCGCGCGTACGCACTGCAGGACGATGGCCTGGACACGGTCGAGGCCGACCAGAATCTCGGCTTCAGTGAGGACGAACGGCGCTACGGCGTGGCCGTGGACATGCTGCGCGCCCTCGACATCGACCGAATCCGGCTACTGACCAACAATCCGACCAAGCTTCGGGCCCTGGCCAACGGCGGGATCGAAGTGCACGGCACTGATCGTCTTTACGGTCAGGTTACGCCACAGAATCTCCGCTACCTCAGCGCCAAAGCCAGGCGTTCGGGTCACCTGCTCGAAGAGCTGCTCAACGAACCGGGCGCCTGACTTAGGCGTCGATCGGCCACGGCATCCCCGCCGTTCGCTCGATGACTTCAGCCAGCTGCGTGGCATAGGCGTCGATCAATCTTTGACCATCATCCGCAGTGGCACGGTCGGCTCGGCCGACCACGCCTTGAGCGTTCAGATCCTGCGCCATCCAAGCCCAGGACGCCCTCCCCGCCGGCCCGAACAGGCCGCGATTGTCGCCTGCATGATCGCGCAGCGCGAAATCGGCCAGCTGGTCTTGACGAACAAGTTCCGGAGCTAAGTGCAGCATCATGGCGGTCTCTGCCTGTCCTCCGTGCAGGCCCTCACGCAGCTCGCGCGCATCAAGCAGATCGTCGGGCGGAGTCAGCTTCATGTAGTTCGCCTTAATCACCAGAAGGCCGATGGTGCGACGCAAAGTCAGGGCCGCGCTGTCGATGGCAGCGTGATTGCCACCGTGCGCGTTAAGCAGGACCAGGCGCTGAATGCCACTAGCGGCGATCGACTCACCCACGGCCTCGATAATTCGGCCTGACAGTTCAGGCGGCAAACTGAGAGTTCCGCTCATTGCCGCGTGTTCCTGGCTGGCACCGAGGGCCAGCGACGGCAGCGCAAACACGTTCAGATCGCGGCTAAGACGGTCCAGCGCGGCATCGCGCAGCCCCTCCCCAATGATCAGATCGGTGGCCAGCGGCAAGTGCGGTCCATGCTGCTCGACCGCGCCTAAGACCATGATCGCCACGCTGTGTGCGTCGATTCGGTCACCCAATTCCGGGCTGGTGAGCTCTGACCAGTGAATCATTCTGTCTCCATCCTTGCATAGATATCGCCTGAGGCCAGGCCGTCGGCGCCTGCGTCCAGCCAGGCACGCAGCGTGACGGAGTCCTGCCAGTCAGGCCAGCGCCAGACCCTCTGCTCGCCGGCCACGGCATTGTAGACAGCAGGCCCGAGCGCATCGATTTGATCAAGGCAGGCGAGCGCACGAGCGAGCGTGCCTCGCACGAATTCAAATGACATTCCGGCGACGGGCCGGTTCAGGCCGGCTAGTGCCTCGGCCTCGAAGCCCTCAATGTCGAGTTTGATGAAATCGGGCTGGCCGTAGCGCTCGATCAGAGCCTCCAAGGTCGTGACCTCGACAGCAACCCGCTGACTCCAGCGCACGTGGTCGAAGCCGCCGTGACGGGCCTGAACGTCGTCGATCCAAGTCGAGCTCAACGTCGCCACGCTCGGGTGATCGGGACTGACGGCAAGCTCGGCCCGTCCCGACTGCTGGCCGACAGCTCTCCCCTCGATCGCCACGCCGGGATCTCTGCCGTGGAGACGACGCAACCATTTCAGCAGTCCGCTCTGCGGTTCGACGGCAACCACGCGAGCGCCGAGACGCCGAAAGGCCCGTGTCCGGTCTCCGAGATGTGCGCCGACGTCGAATACCAGTCCGCCCTCAGGCACCAGAGGCCGGTAAAGGGACATCAGCCCAGACAGACGCCCGGGACGTCGGTACACCCACAACGACTTAAAAATGCCCCAGCGCTGGCGCAGTTTCGCGAGCCGCTTCACCGGGACTGTGGCATCTTTGGCATTGTTCAAGTGTGCCTTAATTCCGTGCGCCCCAGGTCATCGTTCAAAACAACAAACGGCAGGCAATCAAAGCCTCTGTCCGCTGATCGGTTCATTCCGGCTCTGGCAGCCCTGCTGTCGATCAATGCGTTGTTCCTACTGCCCCTTTGGTGGCGAGACGGACTTTTTACCGCTTGGCTGATTCCGGAATTGTGGCTGCTGCCGGTGCTGATAGGCGTGATCCCCGGACGCTGGTGGACATGGTGCCTGGCGAGCCTCCTAGGCTTTTTATTTCTGGCCCTTTCAGGCGATGCACTGGTGCGCGACGTGCTGGATCGGCCTTTGAATCTGATCCTCGACCCGCTGCTGCTGCGCGCGGGTTTTCATTTTCTCTCTGGAAGCCTGGGTTTCGGGTCTGCAGCGCTTATCGCCATCGCTGCTACGGTCCTGGTCGGGCTGATCGTCTGGGTTTTAAGGCGCTTGATACAGACAACAGACCCACTCCAATCAGGCACTGTCGGCTGGATGCTCAGCGTCGCCTCAATCGGGATAATCCTCATCGGACTGGAATTCAATGCAGCACCTGCACTGCGGCCTGCGCTTGTGCAGCTGACGATCAGCCAGACCGAAGAGATCCAATCCACGCTTGAAGCCGGGGCGCGATTGATTGAACGCGCTGATTCACCGCGTCTTAAAGCCAGGGCTATTCCCGCACTTGCCGATCGTGATGTGATCGTTGTATTCGTCGAATCCTACGGCATTAGCGCCTGGATGCAAACGCAGTATCGGCGCGTAATCGAGCCGCTGAGCGCAAATGCAAAGGACGCGCTTCGCGCGGCCGGCCTTGAGGTCATGACCACGCGCCTGAGATCACCGATCAGGGGTGGCCAATCTTGGCTGGCGCACGCCAGCCTGCTCAGTGGTCAGCGGATCGACAACGACCTCGCTTACCGCCGAATCCTTTCCTCGAATCAGGATTTTCTCAGCGACGACTTAGCGGCAAGCGGGCACCACACGATCGTCGTCGCCCCGGCCATTGTCCGACCCTGGCCCGAGGCCAGAGAGCTAGGATTCGACCATCAATATTCCGCAACCGCCTTAGACTATCTGGGGCCTGGCGCCGGATGGGTCGGCATTCCAGATCAATTCACCCTGCACCGATTCAGCCAACTCAGGGCGGATCATCCCGCTCCCTCATTCAGCCTGCTGCTGCTGATCAGTTCACACGCCCCGTGGCTCCCAGGGCCTCCGTTGCTCGATGACTGGAGCCGACTGAACCTCGGCCTACCATGGCCTGACTGGACGCCACCGCCCCGCGACCGCTTGATCTATCTGCGCGATTCAGATCGGCTTCGAGCTCGCTATCCCGAATCGCTCGCCTACAGCCTGGAGGCGGTACTGGCCTGGGCTGTTCGAGATCTGCCTCCGGACGCCCTGCTGCTTGTGATGGGCGATCACCAGCCAGCTGCGCTGATTACCGGCAAGGACACGAGTCAGGATGTCCCGGTCCACCTCATCAGCGCCGACGCAGAGCGCTTGAGTAAGCCGGCGGGAAACTTTGAATTCCTGCCGGGCTTTAGGCCGCCATCCGATCCTGCCGTCGTCGGTCTAGAGGATTTGCGTGAGTGGTTCCGCTCACGACCTGATTCCTTAAAAACCCAATCGCCCTGACTTGTCCTCACCTCGCCCGCCGAGCCTTGATCTGGGTTATATCAATTTCACGCTGAAACGCTACTCTTGAAAGCGGGTCGTGAAGAAGCGGCCTCCCAACTCGTAACAACACGGAGGATTCTATGAGCTTGTCCACCCTGAAGGATGTCTATATTGATCAGCTAAAAGATCTTTACAGCGCCAACAATCAAGCAATTAAGCTAACCGACGATCTAATCGAAGCCGCCAGTGATTCAGGACTAAAGACGGCACTTGAAGACAGCAACGAAGGCACTCGCGAGGGCATGAAGGTTCTCGAAACCATTTTGAGCGAGCACGATTCTTCGACCAAAGGCGAGTTCTGCAAAGGGATGGAGGGGTTGGTCAAGGAAGCTCACGCTCACGCGCTAGGAGCAGATTTTTCCGACAGCGCTGTCCGTGACGCGGTAATTATTTCCCAATATCAACGCCTGGCGCACTACGCGATCGCCGGCTACGGATGCCTTACTGCCTACGCGCGTCGACTGAAACTGGACAAGGACTTCCAGAGAATTCAGGTCTGCCTGGACAACACCTACGGGGGCGACCGCCGGTTTACTGGATTGGCGACTCAGGGCATTAACAAAGATGCCAAAGCCGCATGAGGGGCACGCCGCACCTATGAGGCGGTTTGCATCTCGAATGTCCGCCAATAGTCGTCCAGAAAAAGCCCGCGCTGCGGGCTTTTTTTATAAGTCGCTTCCACGGCTCCTAGCGAGGCTTTTTTAGTGGGTCACGCAGAAGATAATTAACCGTCCTCAACTCGCCGGTAGCATGTACCGGAGAAATCCAGGAAAGAGAAGCACCAATGAAGAAACCAGCACCCGGGTTGTTTGGCCGAATCGAGAATCTACAGGGCAGCAATCCCTGGGGGCATGTTCTCGACGCCGGGGCTGGCGGTCATTCCGCGCGCTGGATCAGCCGACTCGACTGCCAATCTTGGACAGCAGTGACCGCCTCCAAGCCGATGGCCGATGCGGTGCGCAAAGCAACCGCCGGTAACAAGCGTGCGGGCGATCGGATCGTGGTCGGCAACTGGATTGACCCGGAACTCCTGAAAGGAGAATCCTTTGAAACGCTTCTGGTCGATTATCTGATCGGCGCTATCGATGGCTATGCACCCTACTGGCAAAGCCAGGTGTTTACTCGCCTTCGGCCCCTGGTCAAGGGTCGCATGTACGTTACCGGTGTCGAACCCTACGTGCCCTTTCCGGCGATGACCGAGGCTGGAGAACTGGTGCGTGAGATCGGCTGTCTACGTGATTCCTGTCTGCTCCTGGCCGGCGAACGCCCGTATCGAGAATACCCACTGGATTGGGTTATTCACGAACTCGACCGAGCCGGGTTTCGAGTGACTCACGCCCGCCATCATCCAATCATCTATCGGCACCGCTTCGTCAACAGTCAGCTAGACATGTGTCGCGATCGGGTGCGGAATTTCAAACCCAAGGCACCCACTGAATCCATGATTCGCTACATCGATGATTTACAATCACGCGCCATCGCCGTGCTTGAGCGCGCCGACGGCCTGCGCCACGGAGCAGACTATTTGATTGCTGCAGAGCCTATGGATTAAGAGCAGCCAATCTTCTTTACGGCGCAATGCCGAGACTGTTATGATATAACATCATAACTATTCTTCATTCGCCAGCTATTTATGCGTCATTCAATCCTTGCACTTTCGATTTCCGTGGCTCTCGGCAGCCTGCCCGCTCCCGCACTGGCCCAGGATGATTCGTCCAACGAACCCGTTGACCTGGAAAGGATCACCGTGCGCGCTATTCCGATCGAGCGAAACGAACTCGATTCTGCCGAACCCATCGAGGTGCTGACCGGCATCGCCCTAGACGATCGCCGCGGCATGACCTTGGGCGAAACCCTGGCCAATCAGCCCGGCGTCCACTCCTCCTTCTACGGTCAGGGTGCGGGGCGGCCGATCATTCGCGGTCTCGGTGGGCCACGAGTCCGCATCCTCGAAGATGGGCTTTCGACCGGTGATGCTTCAGCCCCGAGCGATGATCACGCGGTTACCGTCGATCCTTTTCTGGCTGACCAGATCGAAATCCTGCGCGGTCCGGCCACTCTGCTCTACGGCTCCGATGCCTCGGGCGGTGTAGTCAACGTGATCGACAACCGGATTCCCGAGCAGCTTCCCGCCGCGCCCCTGACGGGTCGCTTTGAAGCTCGCGGCGATACGGTGGCCGACGAGCGCTCGGGCGCGCTGCGCCTGGACGGTGGCGGCGGGTCGTTTGCATGGCACCTAGACGGCAGCTGGCGCGACGCGAGCGATTACGATATCCCGGGCCCGGCCGAACGCGAGTTCGGGCATGACCACGACGGTGATCATGATCACCATGACGACCATGATCATGAAGACCACGAGGACCATGAGGACCACGGTGAAGAGGATTCGGGAACGCTCGCCAACAGTTTCGTCGAGACGCTGTCGGGCACCGCGGGTGCGAGCTGGATCGGGTCGCGAGGTTTTCTTGGCGCATCGGTTCGTCGCTATGAGACCGAATACGGTATTCCGGCACCGCACAGCCATGGTGGGCATGACCACGGGCATGATGGAGACCATGACGACGAGCATGAGGAAGAGCACGACCACGACGATCATGACGACCACGAAGAACATGGCGAAGAAGAGGGCATGGCCTTTATCGACATGGAACAGACCAGCTGGGATGTCGCGAGCCAGCTCGATGACCCCCTGCCTGGCTTCACTCGCGCACGGCTACGCCTGGGCTACAACGACTATAGCCACCGTGAAATCGAGCTCGAAGAGGAAGGGCATGACGACGATCACGATGGCGATCATGATCATGACGAAGAGCACGACCATGAGCCAACTCAGTTCGACGTCGAGACCTACCAAGCGCGACTCGAACTGCGCACTCAGCCGCTGGCCGGATGGGAGGGCGCGCTCGGTGTCCAATACGACCACGAAGACTTTGTTGCCACGGGTGAGGAGGCCTTCGTGGCGCCCAATGAAACCGATTCGGTCGCCCTGTTCCTGCTGCAGGAGCAGCGCTTCGGCAGCGTTAATCTAAGCTTTGGCGCTCGCATCGAGCAAACCGAGATTTCAGCGGACCTGCACGATCATGACGAGCACGATCATGACGAGCACGACCATGGACATGACGACGAGCATGACGATCATGACCACGATGAGCACGATTTCGACTTCAACACCGATCGCGACCAGCGCAAGTTCAACAACTGGTCGGCCAGTCTGGGCGCCGTCTGGCAAATGAGCGAATCGTGGCAGTCCTCGATCAGCCTGGCCCGTTCGCAGCGCGCGCCGTCGGCCTCCGAACTGTTCTCAAATGGAGCGCACCTTGCGACCTTTAGTTTCGAGGTTGGCGATCCTGACCTAAACCGCGAAACGACGCTGTCCTGGGACCTGGGCCTACACCGCCACAGCGAGTTCTTCGATTTTGATCTCGACCTGTTCTACAAGCAGATCGATGACTTCATCTATCTGGCCGAAACGGGACAAGAGATCGACGGCTTCGCCCTGCGTCTAGCCACCCAGGAGGATGCCGAGATTTACGGGCTGGAGACCCAAGCCACCTGGAAGCTCCGCGACACCGCTTTGGGGGATTTCGACTTCATCGCCGGATATGACATGGTGCGAGGGGAACTTGATGTTGGCGGCAATCTACCTCGGATCTCGCCGCAGCGCTTGACCACGGGCATCAACTGGTTCAGTGGGCCCTGGCGTGCTGGCCTAGACTGGCAGCGCGTTTTCCGCCAGGACGAAGTGGCTGAGTTCGAGACCGAGACACCGGGCTACAACCTGCTCAACGCCCGACTGGCTTATGCCTTCAATCTAGGTGCTGTGCCGATGGAGGCCTACGTTTCCGGCCAGAACCTGGGCAACAACGAGGCGCGCGTTCATACCTCCTTCCTGCGTGATTTCTCTCCTCTGCCCGGGCGCAATTTCCGCTTCGGCCTGCGAGGAGAGTTTTAAAAAACCCTCTATCGGAGACGGCCACTCATCACACGGCCCTCTCCGATTCGACGGCGGTCGGCGCGCCACGTGCCGGCCGCCGTCAGATCATCCACGCATTCGACAGATGGCCGCGGAAACCGCCGGCTCAGAAGTTACTCCTACGCGGCCTGCAACTGGTTTGACACCCTCGCAAGCGCCGGCTAGTCTAGTTGCATCGACGTACGAATTTTCTCGTGCTTGTTGTCCGCTTCAGGAGTCCGAGGTCTTGAGTCTTCTACCTGCCCCTACCCCGTCTGAACTGCGAATTCTCAGATCATTGTGGAACGACGGCCCGTCCACCGTGCGAGACGTTCACGAACGCATTGCCAGCGAGCAGGGTCTGAGCTATACCACCACCCTGAAACAAATGCAGATCATGCATGGAAAGGGCCTGCTGGAGCGAGATGACTCCCAGCGCGCCCACATCTTCAACGCCGTGATCGGCGAGGACGAAACCCAGCGCGCCTTGCTCGATGACTTCATGTCTCGAGTCTACGAAGGCTCCGCCTCGCGACTGGTCATACAAGCCCTCGGTATGTCGCACGGCGCCAATCCTGACGAGCTGGCCGAGATTAACAGCCTGCTTCGCACTCTTCGAAAGCAGGCTGTCGAAACCAGCGAGGAGTCTTGAGGCGTAGGTTTGATCGACGGGGGAGACCGGTTGAAAACTCAGCGAGTCGCTTCGGGCTGATGCCGGATCCCATCAGCGCAGGCAATTTCACCGCTGCAAGCAGCAGCGATCGCCACTGTGGCGGCGCTCGCCGCCGACCCACCAGATACGATCCCGGGGCAGAACGAGGGTCCAACTAAGGAACCTCGACTGCTGTTTGTGGTAGCAATCGTGAAAAGGCCCCGGCGTGGCTGTCTTCGCTGCCCCGATTCGTCCGGCTGACGCAGCCAGTGCAACGACGCCTCAGGCATCGAGCAATGCCGCGGGCACCGCACCAGGTCGCGCCTGCCGCGCTTAAGAAGAGGCAATCGGCCCACGCCCGGAACGTGTCGCTCAACCTTCGGCTGCTCCTGGTTTGATGCACCTCGGGCGCGCCAGTTACAATGAAAACTCTATGGCGGGTTGCACCCGGAGAAAACCAGAGGCAATCTGCCATGCCGATACGCCCGTTCGGACCAATCGCTCGGGTGGTCTCTCAACGACCTCAAAGCTATGGAGATCCAAGCATGATCATACGAATTGCTGCCGCTGCCCTCAGCGCTAGTCTGGCGCTGTCCGCTGCGGCTGAAACCCCTAATATCGAGCCGGGCGAATGGGAAAACACCAGCACCATCACCTTTACCTCCGAAATGCCCATCCCCGATCAGTCTGACACCACCACCAACTGCATCACCGAAGAAGACATCAACAGCGGTGATTTCATGCAGGAGATGGAGGGCTGCACCGTCACCGAACGCGACATTCGCTCAGACGGCATGGAATACGCCATGGAGTGTAACAACGGCGGAATGGCGATGACCATGGCGGCCAGCATGGAGTTCAACGGCGACACCATGGAGGGCACCGTGAAAGGTGAGATGGAAAGCCCAATGGGTCCGATGGAAATGGACGTGACCATGAGCGGACGACGCCTGGGCGACTGCGAGGACTGATCCTGTAGGACAATACGGGCCGCTGTCCCTATGCGGACGGCGGCCTGACTCAATCTGCCCCAGGTCTGGCCAGATCCCACTGCGTGGCCAGCGCGCCTCGATGCACATCTGGATTGAAATAGCGAGTGACCAGACCGCTGGCGCTGAACCGTGCCGGGTCGGCCGGCTCGATGACTCCACCCTTCCTGGCCTGCGTCGCCGACCACCAGCCCGAGGGATAGCAGGGCTGGGGAAAGCCCAAGGTCTGGATATCGCTGAAACCTGCCTGCGCCATATTGTCGCGAATGCCGTGGATCAGCTGACCATGCAGGAGCGGTGACTCGCTCTGCTGGACCAGGATTCCGCCATCGGCAAGGGCCTCATAGCAGTCGACGACAAAACCCGGTCCAAACAGGCCTTCGGCTGGCCCGATCGGATCGGTGGAATCAACGATGACGATATCAACGCTGCCGGCAGTCAGGTTCTGGATATGGGCCAGACCGTCGTCGAAGAGAAGCTGCGCTCGGGGGTCATCGTTGCGCTGGCACAGTTCAGGAAAGTGCTTCTCCGACAAGCGGGTGACCTTCTCGTCAATCTCCACCTGGGTGCAATGCTCGACCGTGCCGTGCCGCAGGACTTCCGACAGGGTGCCGCAATCGCCACCGCCGATGATCAGCACGCGCTTCGGATCAGGGTGCGAAAACAAGGCCGGATGGGTCAGCATCTCGTGGTAGAGAAAATTATCGCGCGTGGTCAGCATAACAAAGCCATCGATGACCATCAGGTTGCCCCAGTCGCGGGTCTTGTAGACCTCGATGGTCTGATAGTCGGTGGCTTCATGAGCAAGCCGGGTCTCAACCATCAGCGACCAGGCCGAGCCGGCGTCTTGATGTTCTTCCGTAAACCATTTTTCGCTGTCGGAGCGCATTGCGGAACCTGAATCATGACGGTGATGGTTAGGGTATCGCAAAGCGCCGCGCTACAATTGCAGCGACGGTCCCTTATTGAAGTCGACGAGTGACATCGAACTCTGAAATCACCCGCTGAGCATCTTCAGCCCACTGGAACGGAACCCACAAGATCAATGAATCAGGACATCGCCGCCCAAAACCTGAAACGCTACGCCATCGAACGCTGGTCCGATGGGTATTTCGGCATTGATGATCAGGGCAGAATGAGCGTCCGTCCGGACGGGTCTGAAGGTCCGGAGCAGGCTCTTGCCGTGATCGCCGAGCGCGCCCATCGACAGGGCCTTCGCCTGCCCATGCTGCTACGCTTTCCGCAGATCCTGCGAAGCCGGGCCGCACGGCTCATTTCCGCCTTTCAGACTGCGATCGACGACAACGACTATGCGGGCAGCTACACCGCGGTCTACCCAATCAAGGTCAATCAGCAAGCCACCGTGGTCCGCACGCTGGCCGGCGTGGACGGACTGGGCCTGGAAGTCGGCAGCAAGCCGGAACTTATCGCGGCCCTGGCCGAAGCCCGTCCTGGCACCACGCTGATCTGTAACGGCTACAAGGACGCGGCTTTCATCCGCCTGGCCCTGAGCGCCATCGCGCTCGACTTGAAGCCGATTATCGTGATCGAAAAACCGGGCGAGTGGGCCTTGATCGAGCGCGAGGCTCGCCGTCTCGAGGTCACGCCGACGATCGGTGTTCGCCTGCGCTTGTCTTCACTTGGGGCGGGCAACTGGCAGAACAGCGGCGGCGAGCGGGCCAAATTTGGCCTGTCGGCCGGCCAGGTACTGGAGTTGACCGAGTCCCTGCGCGACAGCGGATGCCTGGACTGGCTGGGCATGCTGCACTTTCACATGGGTTCACAGCTCTCCAACCTGCGAGACATCCAGCACGGCGTGCGCGAGGCCGGCCGCTATCTGGTCGAACTGGTGCGCTCCGGCGTACCGATCCGACTGCTCGACATCGGCGGTGGCCTGGGGGTTGACTACGAAGGCGGCGGGACGCGCAGCTTCTGCTCGATGAATTATTCCCTGGCGCAGTACGCACAGGCGATCGTTTCGGGTATTGCCGAACTCTGTCGCGAATATGATATTGCGACGCCCGATCTGATTTCGGAATCCGGCCGGGCGCTGACAGCGCACCATGCGGTGCTGATCACCAACGTGACCGAGTCCGAAAAGCCCTCAGCCCGGGTCGACACGCTGAGCGACAACGATCACGCCCTAATCCGCAGCCTGCACGATATTCTCGAGCAGGCCGACCAGCGCGAGCCGGAAGAATCGTATCTTGAGGCCGAACACCTGCTGGAAGAGGGCCGTAACCTGTTTCTCTATGGCGATCTGTCGCTGGCGGATCGGGCTCGCCTCGAACCGCTCTTCCACGCCATTCTTGAGCGCCTGAGCTCCCAGCTCGACCCGGAACACCGGCGCCATCGCGAGCTGGCCGAACGGATCCGCTATCAGCGTTCGGCCAAGTATTTCATCAACCTCTCGATCTTCCAGTCCCTGCCCGACATCTGGGCCATCGATCAGGTCTTTCCGATCGTGCCGCTGAACCGGCTGGATGAAGTGCCCACCGAACGTGCAG
>Ga0207419_1000288_pt1 | contig 42796 bp, 29 predicted proteins | sample ElkSloMetagenome_4_FD_184723 | JGI IMG/M metagenome (GOLD analysis project Ga0207419, IMG submission 184723) | Hot spring microbial communities from Elkhorn Slough, Monterey Bay, USA - MD2A (version 2) | ecosystem: Environmental > Aquatic > Marine > Intertidal zone > Estuary: Microbial mat ...
GCCGTTAGTTTGGCTTTAGCGGGTTCTAAGCTTCGTAAGCGTGATCAGGCTTAAAACGGTACGCAAATTAGCCAATCTTCAACAAAATTTATGCACTACTCTGGGAGTCTTTCTAGCATTTGCTGGGATGGAGTGTGACTAGATTTTGATTCAAACCCAAAAGATGGATAGAGAATAAAACAATTAGCTTATCCATCTTTTGTAAGTTTTTTGGATTGATAAAGAGTCTATCTAGAATCTATCTAAGGGGAGAGGAGAGTCAGACTAAGTTTATGCTACTTAAAAGTTATAATAGTTCGGACAAAACTCTCAGTTACATCCTGCCAACGAGGATTACAAGCCCGTTGTTTAATAATCTCAAAATGCACCAATGACCACTGTTGACCTAAACCTCCTGGTTCACAACGACGTTCAAGATAAGTGACTTTTTCCGGGTTGAGATAGTGGGTTTCACAGATATGGTCAAATAATATTTCAAAAGCATTGCTAATGCTAATTCCTTGTTTCCGGGGGAACTCCGTGACCATCACAATCTGGCTACCATCAGATTTAGGATGAATTTGTAAATCGCACTTACAAATACTTCCTGGCCAAAGTTGACACTTAAACAACATTTCTAAAGCATCCTTAGTTAAAGCGAATCAAAAAGAGGACTGAATGGTATTGATCCAGTCTCTACGTTCTTAATAATGAATTATAAATTAAATCTTAAGATATATTCTAGTCTTCTTAAGATTGAGAATAATACCCCTGTTCAGTGATTCTCTCTGAAGTTTGCTAGTCTTAGAGACTCTAGATGGAGTCACAAGGGCTGAATTTAGGGTTTTTCCCTCTTTCTCCCACTCTTGGAGATAACGGCTTTCACGGCGAAAAATATCTCGCTTATGAAAGCGGTTGTCATAAAAATTTACATTTGCTGAACTTTAGCCCTCCACTCAGAGTGAGTTAAATTACTCAATAGATTCAGGAAAATGATGAATTCAATTCAATAATTTGAATAAAATCCCCAAATCTGCTCTTATAATTCATCTAATAGTGAGTATTATGTAATAGATAATTGACTTCACTCACCAGCCATTCTTGAAACAACTTTTGGATAATTTCTTGAGAACGTTCTTCCGTTAACTCAGCCGGGATAAACTCCTCAACTTTAAATAAATGATAACCTAGATCGGTTTGGTGGGGGCCGATAATTTCTCCCGGAGTTGCACCAAAAACCAAAGCGGCTATATCTGCTTTCAAATGACGGCGATTGAGTTTTCCTTCATAACCACATAATTCTCGGCGTTTTTTTTCAATATCATAGAGATGAGCGGCGTGATAAAAGCTAATTTCTTCTTCTTCTATTTGATAAAAAAGTTCCCGTGCTAGCCGCTCATAGGGAACAATAATTTGATAAAGTAAGACTTGTTCATAGTCTAATCTATTTTGAGCAAAGTATTTTTCGACTTCCGAAGCAAACAGAGTTTCTGCTAGTTTTTTAGCCAAAATTTTCTGTTGAATTCCGGCTTCCCAGTCATCAGGGGAAATCCCTTGGTCAGCTAACCATGCTAAAGTGTCAGAAGCTTTTTCTAGCCGTATAGCTAGGCGTTGACGATCAGCCTCTGCTTGAATTTCATCTGAGGTGACTGTAATTTCTCGTTCCTGAACCGCTTGAAAAATCGCTCTTTGCGATAAGATTTTATGACAGAATTTTTTGTACTGAAGTTGTTCTTTTATAAAACCAACAATTTCATCATTGGTAACAAATGTTCCCAACTGATTAACCATAGTCGCTTTCTCTCTCGGTTCAGATTGAGTAGTTTTCATCCTCAAATATTATCTCTTTATATTACAATAAAATCGGTTAGCATTAAAGTTGTTTGATCTAAAGAATTAACAGTTCCTAGAGCCACACCCAAAATCAATTCATTTTGACTAACATTAAGTTGAATAGCTGTTGCATCAATCATACCATCATTATTAGAATCAACAGGATTTAAAGCAATATTAGTTAACAAGATATCGGAAGGAAGAAAAATTTTATCCCCTGCGATCGCTTCAAAATCAACAATGACATCAACGCTATCAAAATCTTCTAAGGTTAAAGCAAATGTATCCGCTCCTTCGCCTCCAATTAGGGTATCATTCCCGAGATCTCCCCAAAGCTGATCGTTCCCCACACCGCCAGTCAGCGAGTCGTCTTCCTGACCTCCTCGAATTGTATCATTTCCCTCTCCACCATCGACAAGATCATTGCCTACATTTCCCTGAACAAAATCATCACCGCTTCCCCCCGATAAACTATCATTTCCTGCTAAACCGAATATCCGATCCGCATCAGGATTTCCTTGAATGTTATCATTATCGTTGCTAGCGATCATTAAAGGAGTAACAGGAATAGTTGTTCTGGGTAGGAATGACTCCTGAGAAACGGTTTGAAAATCCTCTAAATTGAGAGTGGTTTCACCCCCATCATTGACGGTTCCTAAAACAACGGCAGTGCGATCGCTGACGGTTGAGCTAATCTTAATTAAAGTCGCGTCAGCTTCACCATCTCCGTCTGTATCCGTCACTTCAAAGGTTAAATTGTCGGGTGAAACTCCGGGTAATAACTGAATTTTATCACCGTCGGTAGCATTAAAATCAGTAATAATATCGGGACTGTTAGAATAGTCAGGAATTAAGACAAAAGTATCGGCACCTTCGCCACCCGAAAGCGTATCCGTACCGAGATCCCCCCAAAGCCAATCTTCTCCTTCGGAACCGAACATTAAATCATTTCCTTGTCCACCCCAAATTGTATCATTTCCTGCACCGCCAACTACAGTATCATCACCTACATTCCCCTGTAAAAGATCATCGCCAGCTTCTGCAAAAATCTCATCGTTTCCATCTAAACCCAGGATGGTATTAGCATCATAATTTCCTAAAATACTATTATCCTCAAACGTCCCCAAAGCCAGCGTGATTCCAATGACTTCTATGGTATTAATGTCTGGAGTTGGAATCGGTTGAGAAGGGAGGTTAATTAGAGTTATTTCCACAGAAGAACGACTGTCTTCAGAGGAGGGGGGCTGAGGTTCTTCTGTAGAATTGTCGTCTGTAGAATTGTCGTCTGTAGAATTGTCGTCTGTGGAATTGTTATCTGTAGAATTGTTATCTGTGAAATTGTTATCTGTAGAATTGTCGTCTGTGGGATTATTATCTGTAGAGTTATTAGCCGGAGTTTCAACGTTTGCATCAGTTGAAGCATCGTTATCGTCCGCTTCTGCGGATGAATTTCCCCCGGTTGATGTGGCTCCCGGTTGGTTGGTTTCCGCGTTGCTGTGACTGGTTTCTCCATCTCCAGATGTGGCGTTGGCTTCGCTTTCACTTCTGGCGCCGCTATCATCTACAGTCGAGTTACTGGATGAACTGCTAGAACTTCCGTTAGCATTTTCTGCGGTATCGGGTGTTGTATTTGAGTTGGTAGAATTGTTATCGGTCGAATTATTATTGGTAGAATTATTATTGGTAGAATTGTTATTGTTTGAATTGTTATCGGTTGTATTATCAGTCAAGTTGTTATCGGTCGAATTATTATCAGTTGAATTATTATCTGTAGAGTTATTAGCCGGAGTTTCAACGTTCGCATCAGTTGAAGCATCGTTATCGTCCGCTTCTGCGGATGAATTTCCCCCGGTTGATGTGGCTCCCGGTTGGTTGGTTTCCGCGTTGCTATTGCTTGTTTCTCCATCTCCAGATGTGGCGTTGGCTTCGCTTTCACTTCTGGCGCCGCTATCATCTACAGTCGAGTTACTGGATGAACTGCTCGAACTTCCGTTAGAATTTTCGATTGTATTTGAGTCGGTGGAATTGTTATCTGTAGAATTGTTATCGGTCGAATTGTTATCGGTAGAATTATTATCCATTGAATTATTAGCCGGAGTTTCAACATTAGCATCAGTGGAAGCATTATTATTAGAAGCTTCAGCCGATGAATTTCCGCTCGTTGATGTGGCTCCTTCTTCATACTCTTGAGCTTCACTGTAGCTTGTTTCTCCATTAGAAGAAGTTGCAGTCGCTTGGCTATTACTTCCCGCTCCGTTGTCATTAACAAAAGACTCAGAAGAACTAGAGGCACTGTTACTATTCTGAGTTGAATTCATATCTTCGAGTATATCTTCAGCTTCTAACTCATTAGAAAGTTGAGAATTTGAGGTAATTGTTTCTAAGGGAGTATCTGCTGGAATCAAGTAATTTGTGTCAACAGTATAGTTTGATGAAACCTCTAAGGATGTTTTCTGATCGTCTAAAGAATCTTGAGAAAAATATTGATCGAATTGAGACATTATAATTGATCTCCTGAAAGCTTTTTTAAGGTTATCTGTTAATCAAAAACTTTGATAAAATCAGTTTATTTGAATTAAGAAAGTAATAGTTATGAATTTTTAAATTTTTAGGAAAAGTCCATTAATACAAAAAAGGCTCTAAAAATTTAGGGCGGATTCCAAATTAATAGAATGATGTGATACATTAAAAAAGTCAAACAAGTATAAGTTAATTGGTTAGTATCAGATGAGAGTTAATCAAGCTCAAAGTAAAAAAAACCAATTTTTAGACTCTATGAAAAAATCGTTTTAGTGCCTATCGATGGAAAGATCAATATCAAGGGATTGAGAAACAGAAACATTCGTATTAGTAACGGCGACGGCAACTCCGTGAGCAACAGCATAGGTTACGGAAGCCTTCGGTTTACTAATTGCATCGGTTTTGGTTTTGCTTCGAGTTAAAGTAAATTCCCCGACTGCTACAGCATCAGCGTCAGCATAAGCAAAGTTCAATTCAGCTGTTGCATTAGCTGTTGTACTGGTGGAGGCTCCCCCGGTGATATTTTTGTCTTCGGCTACCTCATCTAAAAAGTTTAAATCTCTGATAATCATTCTTGCTTTTATTAAGGTATTAGACGAGTTTCTCTTGAGTCAGTTCTATTCAGTTTAAACCAACTCAAGAGATTTTTAATTCATCTGCAACTACTTTTGACAGTAGTTCTATTTCGTGATTGAAAAAGCTTAATCACGGTGCAGTATGATCTTTTTATTAGTACCAGTAACCGTAGCTTTTGCCAGTAGCAGAAGCAGAAGTAGCGGTGGAGATGGAGGTATACTCATCTGTGTAGGTTTCACTTAAAGCATTTGAGGCAGAGTCATTTCCAAAAGCTGCTGCATCTGCTTCTGCAAAAGCAAGATTGCCTTTAACGTCAGCTTTGGCAGTAAAATACTTGTCGATGTCTACATATTCATCGAATGAAAGTACAGTCTTAGCGTATTTGTTAGTGATACCGCCAGTAACGTTAGCTTCAACGGTTTCTAAGTGGTTCAGATCTGCGATTTTCATGGTTTTTATCCTGTTAATAGTCTGAGTGTTTGTGTCGAGTTGTTTTTATTATCTCGACATTTTTATAATAACCAACCTTGCAAATACTGTGTTGCCATTTTGGCAGTTTTATCAAATTTATCTAGAAAAGTATTGCATCTCTATTCTTGGGGAATTTTCAATAAAATGTAGACAGGAAAATCAACCCAAAAATTTATGGGTTAACAAAAAACTATTGCGATGAGTCAGTTCAAATTCTTCTGAAACAACTCAATAACTCTAAGATTCACTTGTCGTTACAGTTGACAGCAAACCTGACGAATGATTCAGTCATTTTAATCATTCAGGAGTCGATAACATCAATTTTTGGCTTAACGTGATTCTAGTAATTAATATTAGTCAATACTAGAAATTATGGCTTGCCAGAATGGCAGTTTTTATGTTAACTTATTTAAAGTTGTTAAATCTCGTGGGTTGGAGTCGGGTTTGACCCTTCAGACAAAAAAATAACCCCAAAGACTAGGGGGTTAAAAATAGATTTATCTTCATCTTTGTTATGAAAAGGATGTTAAAGTTGATAAAAATGCAGTAATCTCAAGAAACCTTCTGTCGAGCGCGATCGCATTTACAAGAAGAAGTTTTCTTGTTTTTTTCACATTGGCTATTATCTTTGATTAACCGATTGTAAGTGCGGTAGGGAATATAATGCAAAGGATTATAACCTGCAAATCGGAGAATTAAAACACAAGCCCAGGAATATTTTCCAGCTAATATGGCATCAATGACTTGATTAAATTGTTCTTCGCTCATGGCTTTATCTTGCTGACTTTTAGAAGAAGTATTAGAATAGTTCATGTGAATGCTTCCCAGATGAATTGAACTTAAAATTAGTCTTCTTATCTTTGATTACATTGAAGTAATTCCGTATTAAAGCTCTAAACCAGTGGTCTGAAACTTCTGCAAGGGTTCAAGTATCACATCAGCAACCCGACGCTGACGAATGATAATATCTGCACTTGCAGTTTGTCCCGGTTTAAATTGAATTTCTTCTTGATTTTCTATAATTGAATCCTGTTCTAACTCAACTTCAAGCTGATAAACAGGTTCTTGGTTTTCTGCGGATTTTGTATCAGGAGAAATCGAGGTAACAGTTCCTTCTATTACTCCATAATCTTGATAAGGATAAGCATCAAACTTCACTTTTACAGGCATCCCCACTTTAATAAAACCTGCTTCTTGATTGGGTAAACTAGCCGATAAAACTAACGGAGTATTTTCGGGTAAAATTTCAGCAATATTTTGTCCGGGTTGTACGACTTCTCCAACATTACTAACGTTTAAAGTAGAAATATAACCATCAACGGGAGCATAAACAAATCGTTCGTCTAGCTTCATTTTAGCCGTAATCAATAAACTTTTTGTTTCTTTGATTTGAGCTTGAAACTGCATCATATCCAGTTCAATTTGCTGAATTTTTTGATCGGCTTCTATCTGAATGGCTTCGGCTTCTGATTGTTTTTGTTCGAGTTCAACATACAGACGATTGACTTCAGCTTGCAATTGTTGCAATTCTCCTTCATTTTGAGTAATCATCTGTTGACGCTCTCGTAACATTTGTTGAGCTTGAAATACCTGTTCTTTCGTGCTATTTTTCTCCGATAATTGAGCTTGAACAATAGCCCGTTCGCGATCTCGTAAAGATTGTTCCGCCTGAAACAATAACTCCTGAGAAATCGCTCCTTCTTCTACTAACGGTTTTAACCGTTCAACCCGTTTCACTGATGCGGCTTTATCTGCATAAAGTTTTTCTAAAAGTTCATCGGCTTGTGTCGGTAAGGGTTGTATATTCTCTACTCTGGCTTGAGCGCTTTCTGCTTGTAATTGGAGTTGACTGAGTACCCGTTCAGTTCCACGTATTTGTGTTTTTACCCGTTCAATTTCTGCTTCATGGGTTTGAATTTGAGCGGCTGAGATTGCACTAAGACTTTGCTTTTCTAAATGGGTTCTTTCTAAAAGTCCTTGTTTTTGAGTTTGTTCGATTTGAAAAGAATTAAGCTGGTGTTGTAGTCGTTCAATTTCTGCTAAAGCAAGTTGACTATCCAATTCTGCAATCACTTCACCTGCTTTTACTGTATCCCCTTCTTTAACAGCTAAAGTGGCAATTTTTCCCATTTCCACCGGATGAACTTTGTAAACATTTCCTTGGGGAATTAATTTACCTCGGGCATTACCCACTTCATCAACAGTTCCCAAATGCGCCCAAGTTGCAAAAGCGATACAAAATACTGCGCCACCCCAAAACAGTTGCATCGGAAATGAGGCGGGTGGTTGATCTAAAACTGACTGTAAAGCAATTGACCAATTTCCTGAATTTGAAGCTGTTTTTTCGGACTCTTTATCTTTCGGGGCGAAAGGGGAAGCACCATCGGAAATTGGCGGGGAAAGAGGGAGAGAAGTAGTAACTCCACCGTGGATGGAGTGGGCTTCTTCGATGTTTTCTTGGGAGAAGTTTAAATCATACAAATAATCTTGTTTATCCTCACATTGAGAATCGGATTTCCGAGTTAGTTTTGCAGAAAACCGAGGTGAAATGTTGAAGCTCATCACTTTAAATGTTGTAACAACGTTGGATTTAGAGTCAGGGTGAATTCGGAAGATCACTCACAAATCAAGATGAGATCAATCTTGTCTGAAATCCACTCTGAACTTAGAGTCATATCAAAGCATCAAATAATTTTTTTAAAGGGTTGTTTTTGGGTCACTTGTGTTTCTGATATACCTCAATTTAGCTGTGAAAGGTGATCGTTAGGCAGGCAGAAACTTAAAGCTGTTAGTATATTAACCGATATTCGTTTATGATTCTGCCAAATTGGCAGTTTTTTTAATTTTTTAAATGACTTCATTTTAAGTATTATAAACTTTACCAATTGCTTGATTTAGAGTTGCAATTTAATCGATTATTGGCTTGATTTTTAACAAAACTTAATTTTTTTGATTGGCTCAAGTCATTCTGATTTGTTTTAAGTATCATCAATTGAATCTGCAAATTGTTGTTTAATCTAAACTTGAGAAAAGAATATCCAATCCTCAATACCATTCAATCTTTGAATGCTACCGAGTCTCAGATCTCTCACTCTAGATTTAATGTAATCAAATCATTAACAGAGATTAAAGATTAAGTTGTTGTTGGGCTAAATGATAGTAAAGTCCTTGAGTCTGCATCAATTGCTGATGATTTCCCTTTTCAACTAACACCCCCCGATCTAACACTAAAATTTGATCGGCATTGCGAACGGTAGAAAGACGATGAGCAATAATAATCGTGGTGCGATCACGACTCATTTGTTCTAAATTTCGTTGAAAGCGCCGTTCACTTTCAGTATCCAAAGAACTCGTCGCTTCATCTAACACTAAAAGTCGAGGATTTCCGAGTAACGCCCGGGCGATCGCAATGCGTTGACGTTGACCTCCCGACAAACTTGAACCCCGTTCTCCGACTTTCGTGTTATACCCCAGAGGTAAAGTTTGAATAAAGCTATGGGCTTCTGCTAATTTGGCAACTTCAACCACTTCTTCGAGGGTATATTCTCCTCGATAAATCGTAATATTTTCTAAGATCGTCCCCGAAAACAGATAACATTCTTGTGGCACAACCCCCATCTGAGTTCGCAAAGACTGGCTAGACACATGACGCAAATCATGTCCATCGATCCAGACACGACCACTGCGAGGATGATACAAAGCCTGTAATAGCTTCACCAAGGTACTTTTACCCGAACCACTTCGGCCCACAATTGCCAGAGTTTGGCTAGGTTGAATGTCAAAGGAAAGATTTTCTAAGGTGTTATCTTCATCTTCCCCATAGCGAAATGTCACCTGATCAAACTTAATTTGACCTTGTAGAGGCGGAAGAACAAGTAACGGTTTTTGTGGGCTTTCCTCCGGTTCAGTGTCAAAAACATCATTGAGACGTTCAACGGAGATCAACACTTCTTGCAGTTCATCCCACAAACCAGCCAAAGCAATCACGGGCGAAATCACACGACCTTGCATCATGTTAAACGCCATAAATTGACCAATGGTTAATTGATCTTGAATCACCAACATTGCCCCAAACCAGAGTACGGCTGTACCACCAATCGAATTAATTAACCCACTGACAAACCCCAAATTAATCGCCAATTTCTGGGCTTTAAACCGCATATTCAGTTGTTCAGTCAGGCGATCTTCCCAGCGCCAGCGTAACTCCTGTTCTGCCCCCACCGATTTCACCGTAGAAACTCCGGTCATCATCTCCACAAGGGTAGAATTTTGATCGGCCGACGCATTAAAAACTTGACGAGAAACTTTGCGGAGAAAGGGCGTTGAACCCAAAGTTAACAACAGAATCGGTGGAATCAAACCCAAAATCAAGACTGTTAGCTGCCAGTTATAGTACAGCATCAATCCCAAATAGACAAACCCCGTAACAAAATTCAGCCACGCCAGCAGAATTTGACCAATTAGAAATCGTTGAATTTTTTGGTTTTCTTGAACTCGGGTAATAATATCACCGACTCGTCGAGACTCAAAAAACTTGAGGGGAAGTTTGAGGGTGTGTTGAATAAAACCGCTAATGAGAGTTAAATCTAGGCGGTTGGAGAGATAACTCAACAAATATTGTCGAATCGAAGATAATCCCAAACTCCACACCCCAAACAGCAAAGCACCCAAAGCAAAAACGTGTAAACTGGTGAGGCTTTTGTTGACAACGACTCGATCCATAATAATTTGAGTAATCAGAGGCGACACCAGCGCAAACATTTGGATCAAGATCGAAATCAAAATGATTTGCAGCCCCAACGTTTTATAGGGCCACAACACCCCCATAAATCGACCTAAAGAACGTTTTTCGTTCTCGACTTGTTCGAGTCGTTCTGTGGGGTCAACCAACAACGCATAACCTGTCCATCCGGCGAGAAATTCTTGACGAGATAACTCCCGTTTTCCTTGGGCGGGGTCAGCAATCAATACTTTGCGCCGTTTTACCCAACAAACCACGACATAGTGATCACCTTGCCAATGGGCTATCCAGGGATTTTTTTGGTCTTCTAGCCGACTCAAACTGGCTCGTACAGGTCGAACTTGAAATCCTAAACTTTCCCCCGCTCGTGCTAATCCTTTTAACGAGGCACCCGAACGACCCACCCCGGCTAGGTTTCTTAAACGGTTCAGACTCCAGGTTTTACCCCAATATTGTCCAATTGTTGCCAGACAAGCAGCCCCACAGTCGGAGGAACTTTGCTGTTCGACGCAGGGATAACGCCGCCAAAGTCCCCGCCCTCGCTTCAGTTTTCGAGGCTTAGGAAGTTCGAGTTTGAGATTTGGACTTGGAGAGGGAACAGGAGTAGCAGAGGGTTGTGTTTGAGGCGGAACCGGGATGGGGGAACGAGGAGAGGGTTTAGAGGTTTTTTTTATGGAGTTTTCGGAAATATTTTGCCAATCTTCGGCGGAAAGCTGATAAACAATCAAAGGCGTTTTGGCAACCCAAGCGGTTGGCGTAGTATCGGGATAACCCCAACTTTCTCCCTGTTGAGGAATCGATTCTGTTGCTTCAATTTCACCTTGATACAACCAGTAGCGCCCTTTTGAAGCAGGTGTTGCAGTTTTTAGAGGGGTTTGGGGCTGAATTTGACGTTCGCTGATCTCGGGTAAGAGTTCTCGCAGTTGAGAACTGGTTAATCTTCGTAATTCGGTTTGAGTTTTGAAGAAAATCAAACGTTGGCGTTTGTCAGTAGTGGTTTGTAGTTCCTCTCGCCATTGAGGAAACCGTTCCAGCCAAGTTTGCAGAGTCTTGACACTCAGATAAGCAATCAATACGGGACTGGCTGCGATCGCTTGATAGGGTAGGGGTTCAAGGGTGAACAGATGGCGATCACCTCCAAACAGTTCTCCGGCTTCTAGGCGGGAAACCGAAACGTCTCGGTCTTTTGTGGGGTCAGAACCTAACAGCCTAACCTGACCTTGACAAATGAGATAAATTCCCTCTTGATGTTCGCCCTGAACAGAATTTGTAGACCGATTGAGTTGATCATTATATACATTCGGAGAAAGACTGTTCGCTACAATCGCAATCTCGTCTCCTAGCTCATAGCTGTAAACCTCTGCTTCCTGACTAAGATTCACCGCCAGACTACTCTCAATATTGAGAAAGGTGAGAAGTTGTTCAAAAGCAGAGATACTCTCTGATGCACTCCTTTTTCGGCTCGTTGTCTGAGCTGAATGCCGAAACTGAGAATTTAATTGGCTCATTCGTTTTCAGGGGAGTTCTACTCCGAATGTAGTGTCAACTATTCTTTTTTCTGAAAAACCGGGTTAAAAATTCGAGAAAAATCACATCTTGTTAAAAAAGTTAATCAATAACAGATGTGAGCTAACCTATTTCTGAACTCACAAAAATAAAACTGAGTCCTCGACTTTTCGCCGAATTTCGAGACTGAAAGCTTGTTTGCTCCTTTGATAACAGCCAGTTTTCTCCCTCTAACTTGAGAGTGTTAAGTCCCTGGAGTCTCGACATTATCCGATTTTCCAATGCAAGTGACTGGTTTTCATCTCAAAGCATTAATGAATATCAAATTCAAAAACGTTTGATGAATATACAATGATCAAATTTCTTTTACCCCTGTCTTGATTTCATCTCAAAGACAGTGGCCAAAAATTAGTTTCAACTAACAATACCAAACAGACCAACTCTCAATTCGCCCAGCCTAATCACGACCTGAGAATATCCCAGGTTTCACTTAACTTTCACAGCTATATAAAAGATTGCCATATGTTTTATCAAATGTCTACAATTCTCCGTTTACCTTTACAGAATCTTTAAAAAACGCCTCCTATTGTTTTAAAATCAGTTAGAAGATAGATGATTTGAAGCCTGTAAGCTTTACAGTTCCTTTACATAAACCATTCTTAACCGCCAGAGTCATCAGGTGATCTCCCCCCAATGGCTCTCATCCCTCACCCCAAAAAAGTTGAACAAATTCACAAACGAGAGGTCACAATCGCGGTAAAGTTGATCAGGGTAGCACCCTGCTAAGAGTCTTAAATCTGCTATGTCTGATTCCACCCCTGCATCTACTCAACCCGAAGAATACCCCAACGCTGACTACCGAAAACTCGACACCAGCAAACTGTCGGAAATGATGCAGCGATATATCGAGGTTAAACAACAATATCCTCATGCGTTACTCTTTTTTCGGGTAGGCGACTTCTTCGAGTGCTTTTTTCAAGATGCCGTCACCATCGCCCGTGAACTCGAACTCATCCAAACCACCAAAGCCGCCGGAAAAGAAGTGGGGCGAGTTCCGATGACTGGAGTTCCCCACGAACACGTTTATCGCTACAGCGCTACCCTGTTAGAAAAAGGCTATGCCGTCGTCATTTGTGATCAGGTTGAAGATGCAGCCATCGCCGCCAAAGAAAGGCGACAAGTTCGGCGAGAAGTCACCCGTGTTCTAACACCTGGAACTCTAACGGATGATAATATGCTCAAAGGTCGCCAAAATAATTATTTAGCGGCAATTGTGATCGCAGGTGAATATTGGGGGTTAGCTTATGCAGATATTTCCACCGGAGAATTTCTCACTACCCAGTCAGAACATTTAGAACACCTCACCCAAGAATTAATGCGGTTACAACCGTCTGAAGTGTTGTTCCCAGTGAATGCACCCGATATTAGTAAAATGCTGAAACCGGGAGAAAATGATCAAGAACTTCCTGAGTGTTTACCTCGTTGTTTTTGCTATTCATTGCGATCGCAAAAGCCTTTTTCTTTGGGTGAAGCCAGACCTCGAATTTTACAACAATTTCAACTCAAATCTCTCGAAGGCATTGGTTGTGAACATCTTCCTCTGAGTGTGCGGGCAGCCGGGGGGTTATTAGAATATTTAGAAGATACTCAAAAAGATCATATTACCCCTCTCCAACGTCCTCGAACTTATACTCTCAGTGATTATTTAGTCGTCGATCATCAAAGTCGCCGCAACTTAGAAATTACCACAACCGTTCGAGATAATACGCTATATGGTTCTTTATTATGGGCGTTAGATAAAACAAATACCCCAATGGGAAGTCGGGCGTTACGGCGTTGGTTATTACAACCTTTACTCGATCTCAAAGGCATTCGCGCCCGCCATGATACCATTCAAGAGTTTGTCAATAACCACGAACTGCGACAAGATATTCAACAGATTCTCCGACAAATCTATGACCTTGAACGGTTGACCGGACGAGTGGGAAATAGTACCGCTAATGCCAAAGATTTAGTCTCTTTAGCTGATTCTTTAACCAAGTTACCGCAACTTGCAACTGTCGCCGAACAAGGAAAATCTCCTTATCTCAAAGCTTTACAAAATCTTCCTAAATCCTTAGAAAAAATTGCCGAAAAAATTATTAATTCTTTAGTCGAATCTCCGCCCATTGCCCTCAAAGAAGGGGGATTAATTCGTTCCGGTATTGATGCTAACCTCGATGAAATGCGAAGTCTGGCTGAGGACGATAATCAATGGGTGATTAATTTAGAAGTTAAAGAACGGGAACGCACCGGAATTCCCACTTTAAAGGTCGGATATAATAAAACCTTTGGATATTATATCAGTATTAGTCGAGGTAAAGCCGAACTTGCCCCCGATGATTATATCCGCAAACAAACCTTAACCAATGAAGAACGGTATATTACACCAGAATTAAAAGAACGAGAAGTTAGAATTTTAACCGCTAAAGAAGATTTAAACCAAACCGAATATGATCTCTTTGTCAAATTGCGATCGGAAGTTGGCGAATATATTGATACCATTCGCAATGTGTCCAAAGCGGTGGCGGCGATTGATGTATTGTGCGGGTTGGCAGAAGTGGCAATTCGTCAATCTTACTGCCGTCCAGAGATGGTAGAAGGGCGTGAATTAAAGATTGTTGAGGGGCGACATCCGGTAGTAGAAAAGTTGCTTCCTCCGGGCTTTTTTGTGCCGAATACCGCCCAGTTGGGAAGTCGAGAAGATCAAAGCGAAAATGATGAATTGACACCCTATTCTTATCCCGATTTAATTATTTTAACGGGTCCGAATGCCAGCGGAAAAAGCTGTTATTTACGACAAATTGGTTTAATTCAACTTCTGGCACAAACGGGAAGTTTTATTCCCGCAACTTCGGCACAATTGAGTCTTTGCGATCGCATTTTTACCCGAGTTGGGGCAGTCGATGACTTAGCCACAGGTCAATCAACCTTTATGGTCGAAATGAACGAAACCGCAAATATATTAAATCATGCGAGTAATAAATCTTTGGTTCTTCTCGATGAAATTGGCCGGGGAACGGCAACTTTTGACGGGCTTTCTATTGCGTGGTCAGTGGCGGAATATTTAGCAGCAGAAATACAAGCTAAGACGATTTTTGCCACCCATTATCACGAATTAAATGAATTAGCATCGATTCTAGAAAATGTAGCAAATTATCAAGTCACCGTCAAAGAGTTACCGGATAAAATTGTCTTTTTACATCAAGTACAGCCTGGAGGTGCAGATAAATCCTATGGGATAGAAGCCGGACGGCTAGCGGGTTTACCGGATGTTGTGATTCAACGAGCAAGACAAGTGATGCGTCAAATCGAACAACATAGTAAAATCGCGATTGGACTGAGAAAAGGCATCAAAAAACAAAACAGTAAAACCGCCTCTATCGAACAATTAGATATCTTTGAAACCGAAGAAGAATTTTAATTTAAAAAATCCTTCACGGTCTAAGTCAACTGTTAACTGTTTCTCCCTCCAACCGAACAAAAATCCGGACAATCAATCGCTTCTTCGGATAAAGCAATTGTCGGTCGCACAGGGCATTTAAGATGATAATCTTTAGTAAAGTATGCACAGTCAGCACAAGGAATCTGGTGCATTCGTTGGGCGCGGCGCAGAGTATCAAAGATCGCAGACCCCACACTCCAAACCAGCAGAATCATTAATCCCCATGCACAGACAAAACACAAGGGAACGAGAAAAGGCTGGATAGCTTGAATTAAAGTAATGAGTAATTTTAACACGATAGACTTCTCACCGATTGAGTATTAACAACGGGATACTTTATTTTAATCCTCCTCAGACCTTAAAATTATGTGAAGATTTAAAAACGTCAAAATTCCGGTCGGAAAACCGGGGTATTATGACATCATAGTTATATTTCTTACAAGAATCACAGGAAATCAGTTATGACACTGCGATTAGGAGATACAGTACCCAACTTTACACAAGCTTCCTCAGAAGGTGATATCAACTTTTATGAGTGGGCGGGTGATAGCTGGGTTGTTTTGTTTTCTCACCCGGCCGACTATACTCCCGTTTGTACGACTGAACTCGGTACTGTTGCTAAACTCAAGCCTGAATTTGACAAACGTAATGTTAAAGTGATCGCCCTGAGTGTCGATGATGTCGAATCTCACAAAGGCTGGATTGGTGATATTAACGAAACGCAAAGCACCAATATTAATTATCCGATTTTGGCGGATGCGGATCGCAAAGTGTCTGATATTTATGACATGATTCACCCCAACGCTAACGCCTCTGTTACAGTTCGTAGCGTTTTTATTGTCGATGCTAACAAAAAACTCCGTCTAACTCTCACCTATCCGCCCAGTACCGGACGCAACTTTGATGAAATTTTACGGGTGATTGATTCTTTACAATTAACCGATAACTATCAAGTCGCAACTCCCGCAGACTGGAAAGATGGAGAAGATTGCGTGATTGTTCCGTCTCTCAAAGATCCTGAAGAATTAAAACAGAAGTTTCCCAAAGGATATACTGAAGTTAAACCTTACTTGCGGATGACTCCTCAACCGGATAAGTAGTTAAATTCGAGTAAAATAGTTGTCATTGGTGATTGAGAAATCACAAGAAATGATCATTGGGGTGGGTCAAACCTGTTTGTGTTGTTGAACAGCAGAAAAAGGTGAAGATGTGATCCACCCAACCTCAGAACGTCAGACAACTTAAATTAAATTCAGGATGATGGATATTAAAAATGGTTTTGTCGGAACAGTTGGTAATACTCCCCTAATTCGACTCAATAGTTTTAGTGAAGAAACAGGTTGTGAAATTTTAGGAAAAGCAGAATTTTTAAATCCGGGTGGTTCGGTTAAAGATCGGGCTGCATTTTATATTATTAAAGATGCGGAAGAAAAGGGTTTACTCAAACCCGGAGGAACGGTTGTCGAAGGCACAGCCGGGAATACAGGTATTGGTTTAGCCCATATTTGTAATGCCAAAGGTTACAAATGTTTGATTATTATTCCTGAAACTCAATCTCAAGAAAAAATAGATTTATTAAGAACATTAGGGGCAGAAGTTCGGACTGTTCCGGCTGTTCCCTACCGTGATCCCAATAATTATGTTAAGCTTTCCGGTCGAACTGCATCGGAAATGGAAAACGCTATTTGGGCGAATCAATTTGATAATTTAGCCAATCGTATTGCCCATTATGAAACCACAGGCCCAGAAATTTGGGAACAAACAGAGGGTAAAGTTGATGCTTGGGTGGCGGCAACCGGAACCGGAGGAACATTTGCCGGAGTTTCTTTATATTTAAAAGAAAAGAATCCCAATATTAAAACCGTTCTCGCTGACCCGATGGGAAGTGGTCTTTATAGTTATGTGAAAACTGGAGAAATTAACACAGAAGGAAGTTCAATAACAGAAGGAATTGGTAATAGTCGCGTCACGGCTAATATGGAAGATGTGCCGATAGATGATGCCATTCAAGTTGATGATGTCGAAGCCGTGCGGGTCGTATATCAACTCTTAGAAAAAGATGGCTTATTTATGGGGGGTTCTGTCGGAATTAATGTTGGGGCAACTGTCGCTTTAGCGAAACAAATGGGGCCAGGTCATACGATTGTTACGGTGTTGTGTGATAGTGGAACTCGCTATCAGTCTAAATTATTTAATCGGGAATGGTTGCAGGAAAAAGGATTATTACCAACGAGTGAAGTGGGATAAATGACAGAATTTTGGTTAGAAGAAACAATTTTTTTGTCAAAATCCGTATTATAAAGATTGATTTTAAAACATTCTCTGAACTTGCAATCACTCTTTTGGTAGAGATTTTACAGATTTTATGAACTCAATTCTCAAAAATTGAGAACCGTTAAATTTTTAATCTCTCTCATCCGAAGGATAACGAACCAAGCCGTGAGGATCTAAATTAGAGAGGTAAAGAAATGTAACTCACACTAATTATGAAATCTTTAAATATCCAATTGCCTAAAGTTTTACTCGCAACTATCGTTAGCTTAGGCGGTTTAGTGACTGTCTCTGCTGTTGGTAATCTTAATAGAGCGGTTGCGAATGAATATAGGGGCAGTAGCCCAATGAGCCAAGAAATGTCTTCTAAACAAAGCATTGTTGGCGAACTTTCGGAGAGTGAATCTTTTAATACCCTGGAAAAAGCCGTAGAAGCCGCAGGTTTAGCAGATACATTAAAAAATACAGGTGAATATACAGTATTTGCACCCACAGATGCAGCTTTTGCAGCTTTACCTCCAGAAACTTTAGAAGCACTACTAAAACCTGAAAACCAAGAAACATTGCGTCGAATTCTACTCTATCACGTTGTTTTAGGTGCAGCCGACTCTAGTGAAATTAGTTCTGGATTTTTTGAAACTGCTGAAGGCAGTGGAGTGAATATTGACGTTGCTAATGGTATGGTTATAGTTGAAGGTGCTGAAGTCATCCAGGCTGATATTCAAGCGAGTAACGGTGTCGTTCATGCCATTGATGCAGTGATTTTACCGCCTGATATCTCTGCGGCTCAGTTACAAGAGTTAACAGCAGCTCGATAGTATTTCCAAACCCAAACTTAACAATAAATTAATGGGTAGTTCTGAACAGCTACCCATTTTAATTCTATCTCCTTTTCAGCGAAAATAGCTGTTAATGGCTTAATCTTTTAATTTAAAACATACTTACTCAAAACAGCATAAACTTCGTTGATATTAACCGAACGATTAAACTCTTTAGCAATGGGAGTTGATTCACTTCCGACCCAAATTTTTAACTCAGCATCGAGATCAAAATGACCCGCACTTTCTTTAGAAAATTTAGTAATCTTTGAGTAGGGAATGGAGAGAAATTCAATCTTTTTCCCAGTTACACCTTGCTTATCGACGAGAATTAAACGTTTGCTAGTAAATACAAACAAATCACGAATCAGTTGATAGGCTTTTTCGATTGTTTCTCCCTCAACCAAGACTTCACTAAACAGTTTATCAAGTTTAGCGCCATCTGCTTTTAATTCGGAGGCATTGCCGAGAAGACCACCAATTAAACCCATTTTCTTATCCTCCTGCTGATCGAAAAATTATTGAGGTTTAGATTTCTAACAATATAATGTTAGTCAAATCTATATCTATCTTAGCAAATCCTTTTAAAAACGGGGTTAACAGAAGTTTTTAGACCCAAAAATTAATAATTATAATTTTTTTTCGGAATTTGCCGGATTAGCAGTGTAGAGAATTGAAGGAGGGAAATGTGTATCTTAAATCAAGTTTTTGCCCTCTCCTCAATCTTTGACTGGAATTAATATTACTTTGTTTGAAAAATATTTTGTACCATTTTTTTATCAACACAGGCTGCGGCTTTGTCGAGTTCTTCCACTTCACCAGAATCTAGCTTCCAACCCAAAGCCCCAATATTTTGTCTGGCTTGTTCCGGATTTTTAGCCCCAGGAATGGGAATGGTTCCTTTACAAATACACCAATTAATCGCCACTTGGGACAGGGTTTTATTTCGAGAATCTGAGATTTCTTTTAAACAAGATAAAAGCGGTTTCACACCCGGTAAAATTTGCCGAAAGACTAAACCTCGAATTCCTTTGGGGAAAGGGCCGTTTTCTGAATATTTTCCGGTTAAAATCCCCAAGGCGAGGGGACTATAAGCAATCAATGTAATTCCTAGTTCATCACAAACTTCTTTTAGACCTAATTCGGTGATAGGATAAGTAGAAAGGAGAGAATATTGCACTTGTAAAGTTGTAATTGGAACTCCGCGATCGCGAAATTTTTGATCAACTTTTTTCAGTCGTTTCGGCCCATAATTCGATAACCCAACCCCTTTAACTTCTCCTTGTTCATAAAGATCTCCTAAACCCTCTAATAACGGCCATTCTTGCCAAGGAAAATAGTTCGCTGTTGACCAGTGCATTTGTACTAAATCTACATTTCTTCCTAACCGTTTGGCTGAGGCTTCACAAGCAGAAATCATTGCATTTCGAGTGAATCTCCAGGGGTAAGCGGCGAGTTTAGTAGCAATACAAATTTGATCGGAATTTAAACCCGAATATTCTCTAGAAAATTGCCCTAAAAGACTCTCACTCCGTCCGTTTAATTTTCCAGTTCCGTAGGAGTCACCCGTGTCAAATAAAGTCACTCCATTACTAACACACAGGTTAAAAACCTCTTGAAGTTGCTGATCCATACTTTCATCATAACCCCAAAGTAGTCGGTTTCCCCATGCCCACGTTCCACAACCCATAGTCGGTAGAGAAAGTTTTTGATTCATTTGCATTGTGATTTACTATCGATGTCTTTATAAAAGTGTATGATCAATTGGTGAAGACGAATAGATGCGATCGCTTATAAATCCAAGAGTCTACTGTCTTTATTCTTAGTTTAACCTAGCCTCTGCATTGAAACTCGTTAAGAATACAGTCAAATTACAGTTGATCGCATTTCTCAGAATACTCTGCGTATTTTCACTGAGGCTGAACTCTATTTAAGCACTTCAAAAAATTATCAAATATCAGTAATTACACGCTGTTCAATCTGGGATTTTCAATTTAAGCTAAATGTAGAGATTTTAAAAATTTAACACCTTCTACATTTAGGAAAAAATCACATGGGTTTATTTGGTAAAGCAGGTTCATTAGGAAGTCTCAAAACTGACACGGTTATGAGTCCGGCTGAAGCTTTTGCAGGTATTTCATTAGCAGTTGTTGCAGCCGATGGTTATATTTCTAATTCTGAAGTGAGTGTATTAATTCCGTTACTGAACCGAATGCACCTTTTCCGTAGCTATCCGTCGGAAGTTATGATCCGAATGTTTGATAAACTTGCGGGAATGATGCGTCGTCAGGGGGCTGAAGCATTCCTTCATCAAGCAATCAAAACTCTTCCTTATGAGTTACACGGTACAATGTTTGCTGTTGCTACTGACTTAATTTTAGCAGATGGTGAAGTCACTGATGAAGAAGAATCTTTATTAACCGATTTGTACAATGCGCTTCAAATCTCCGAAGAAACTGCCCATGAAGTCATTCGGGTAATGTTACTTAAAAATAAAGGATAGAGTTGTCAAATCTTGTCAGATAAAATCCCCGGTTTCTCAAAGAAGCTGGGGATTTAAAAATATTCAACTTGATAAATTACCAGCCTCTTGCTCCTCTTTGCTGACAAATCACTGCCATAGATTCTTGAACTAAAGATGTAGCAGGTGCAGAAGAAACCTCTTGAACATATTTTTTGGATTGAACTCGACCTTCATCATTGAGTACAACATCCATCTCAAAAATTCTTCTTTCAGAACAACTCACTTGATACCATAAACTTGTAACACTACCCGAAGGACTTTCGACTAAAACTTTATAAAGTCCACTATTACCTTGAGGAGATTCTAAATTGATATAAACAGGATCGCCGTCTGATGTTTGTCCCAGTGACATAATGTTTTCTCGGGCTGATACTGTAGAATCAATTCCAAATAAATTGATCAACATTATTGAAGACAGGGCTAAACTCCATGTCAATAGCGGCTTTTATACCTTGGATATTTGTTGATTTTTATTCATGACTATTTATCCTGAATTGATGTGTTTTAAATCCGAAACTAAATCTATAATAAACTGGCGATTGGAGGAAATCAATTCGTATAAACACTGAAAATTAAGCCTATTTTTATAAAGATTTTGTGAAAAACTTGTGAATTTATAAGTAGATCTACGGAGAGTTTTTTTGTGAAGACAAGAATAACTTTACAGTGATGGGTCTGGGAAGAATTATAGCTAATAAAGAATGGGTTAAAATTGATTTTTTCATCCCAGAAACAACATTAATAAACCTGCCCCGTTCGTTTGGGTTAATTACAGAAGCGAATTGATATTGGTTATTAGTGAGAAACATCAATCTTTGCCGAACCTACCCCGACGAAAAAATTAATTTAATCTAAGATCGGGTTCTGGGATATTGAAGGGAACAGAAGAATGCGCTATTCTAGGAAACTTAGCATCTCATCGAGGAGTCCCTATGCGTCAATCATCCTCTCCTAGCACCGCTTGTGATACCCAAACCTCAAGTATTCTCTCTCTCAACATCGCACCAGCCCAAGTGTTGCGGGGAACTCACGCTATCCAACAAGCAGGAGAGGCGATCGCAAAATTGGGAAAACGTCCTTTACTCGTCGGCGGCGATCGCAGTCTCAGCGTCACTCAAACGACCCTACAACCCGTCTTAAAAGAGCATCACCTTGAATTTGCTTCTGCCACGTATAGCCCCGACTGTAGCGAAGCCAGTTTAGCGAAATTGCGCGACAAAGCAAACACCCATCAAGCAGACTTGATCATTGGAATTGGCGGCGGAAAGGCCCTCGATACTGCCAAACTCCTCGCCCATCAGTGTCAACTTCCGATCGCTACTATCCCGACATCTGGGGCAACTTGTGCAGCTTGGACAGCCCTTTCTAACGTCTACTCCGACGAAGGGGCATTTTTGTATGACGTACCCCTAGCCAAATGCCCCGATCTACTCATTCTCGACTACAATTTAATCCAAACTGCCCCCCAACGCACCTTAGTTGCCGGAATTGGAGATGCTTTAGCCAAATGGTACGAAGCCTCGGTTAGTAGCGGACATTCCGAACAAACCCTATTAATCGCCGCAGTTCAACAGGCTAGAGTTCTGCGAGATATCTTACTACAAAAATCCGTCACCGCCCTCCAAGAACCCGGAGGGGAAACTTGGCGGGAAGTTGTAGACGCCACCGTATTACTCGCTGGAGTCATTGGCGGAATTGGGGGGGCGCAATGTCGAACCGTTGCTGCTCATGCCGTTCACAACGGGTTAACTCATGTAGCCGCCAGTCATGGTACACTGCACGGAGAGAAAGTCGCTCTTGGTATATTGGTACAACTTCGCCTGGAAGAAATGTTGCAAGGCAACCAACTCGCAGCAGCAGCCAGACAGCAATTGTTGAAATTCTACAGCGACATTGGTTTACCGCAAACTTTAAACCATTTGGGCTTAGAAAATATCACGTTAACTGAATTAAAACAGGCGGCTGAATTGGCTTGTCATCAAGGTTCTGATATTCATAGATTACCTTTTCATGTCGTTCCTGAACAGTTAATGGCGGCGATGGTTTCGACAACCGTTCCCATTGGGGAAGCCAAAATTAAAGCCTAAATCATAAAAATCAAGGGTTGGGAATGATTAGAAAACAGGCGACAATAAAAAATTAGAAGTTATTTTTTGACCAGTCTTCTTGCTAATACTAAAACCCAAAACCTCATTCACACCTAGTTACTAATTATTAACCGATGACTTTGGATTGGATCAACCCCGCAGATCGGGTTTTGCAACTACCGCCTTATGTGTTTGCGCGTTTGGATGAGTTGAAAGTTCGCGCTAGGGAACAAGGACTAGATTTAATTGATTTGGGGATGGGAAATCCGGGTGGCCCTGCCCCAGAACCTGTGATCGAAGCGGCTAAACACGCCCTACATATTGCTGATAATCACGGTTATCCACCTTTTGAGGGAACAGCGAATTTTCGTAAAGCAATTACGCAATGGTATTTGCGGCGTTATGATGTGAAACTCGATCCTAATAGTGAGGCTTTACCGTTATTGGGTTCTAAAGAAGGATTAACCCATTTAGCCCTCGCTTATGTGAATCCGGGTGATGTTGTATTAGCACCAAATCCGGCTTATCCAGCACATTTTAGAGGCCCGTTAATTGCGGGGGGAAAGATTCATAGTATACTCTTAAAACCGGAGAATGACTGGTTAATTGATTTAGGAACAATTCCTGATTCTGTTGCAGAACAAGCAAAAGTTCTCTTTTTTAATTATCCCAGTAATCCGACGGGAGCAACGGCACCGAGAGAATTTTTTGAAGAAATTGTTGCTTTTGCTCACAAATATCAGATTCTTTTAGTTCACGATTTATGTTATGCTGAACTCGCCTTTGATGGCTATCAACCGACCAGTTTGCTGGAAATTCCGGGCGGGAAAGAAATTGGCGTCGAGTTTCATACCCTGTCAAAAACTTATAATATGGCCGGATGGAGAGTTGGGTTTGTTGTTGGAAATTCAACAATTATTCAAGGGTTGAGAACGTTAAAAACAAACCTGGATTATGGGTTATTTGCGGCATTACAAACGGCGGCGGAAACCGCTTTAAATTTGCCAGATTCTTATATTACCGAAGTTCAAAACCGTTATCAAAAACGGCGAGACTTCCTGATTGATGGATTAGCCGAACTGGGTTGGACGGTTCCAAAACCTTTGGCTACAATGTATCTTTGGGTTGCTTGTCCGCCGGGAATGAGTTCGACGGATTTTGCCTTAACCGTTTTACAACAAACGGGGGTGGTATTAACACCTGGAAATGCTTTCGGAAGCGGTGGAGAGGGTTATGTAAGAGTCAGTTTGATAGCAGATTGCGATCGCTTAGGTGAAGCGTTGCGTCGGTTAAAAGAGGCAAATATTCGGTATCAACCCGATCTGCTTCCAACTGTCTGATTGAAGAAAGGTCACTGTAGAAACCGGATTGGGGATGAGAATATCTTTTCAAGATTGAGTCAAGAAAACATTAAATTTTACTAAAAAAAGGTTGAATACAGGAGTCAAAATTCTTTAGTAATCGTTTATAAAAGTTAACTTCTACCCGGTCTGAAAGTTACGATTTTTGTAGCTTCTACCAAAAACAGAAATGGTATGGTAGTCTCCTATCATACAATCTTTTATAAGGTGCGAAAAGAACGTGTCACTGACTAAACGATGTATAGCAGAGTTCATCGGAACATTCTGGCTCGTCTTTGGAGGATGTGGAAGTGCAATTTTACTGAAAAAACTGATAGATTCAGCCAGAGTTAAGAGGGAAAGTGTGGTTATCTGCTTTATCCCTCTTTTTGCAATTTTCAAAACTAATTCAAAAATTAAAAGATAAAAATTATTAAAATTTAGACAATTTCTATTTTTATAGTGTATTTTGTGTAGGTACACCGTTGTTAAAACCCAAGAGTTATTCTCAGGCTTTAATGCTAAAAAAATAGAGAATACACTCACCATTCAAGTTTAGTCATCGTCTGTAGAAGATGAAAATATTCATCACAATTTGAGATTGAATTTAAAAAATTAGGAGATAGATCAATGGTTGGTTTTTTGATTTCTGTGGTAGTTTTAGCGGTCAGCTTATTAATCATCTCTAAGCTCCCTTTGGGTGTTGAAGTTGATCATCCGACAATTGCTTTAATTGCCGGCGCAGTTATTGGTGCTTTCAATTCAATCTATAGTATTTTTCCCAATTGGTTTAGAACGTTTAATGCAATCGTCAGTATCGGTTTAATTCCTTTAATTGGCAGTATTATTGTTTTTGGTTTAGCGGCTTGGTTAATCGAAGGATTTAGACTGCGGTGGGGAATTGGTAGTGCTATTTTAGGTGCAATTGCTCTAAGTTTAGTCAACTCAATTTTATTTTATATTCTTCGTCAGATAGGAATTGTTGCTTAAGAAGATCTCGAAGATTATCTTCCCAAAAATTAGAGAGCAAATTTTAAGATCAAGTAATTAAAATAATTGCTTGGTCTAGATCATTTTAAAAATATTTATAGTCGTCAAGAGAGTCAGGAGCGGAACTTGGCTAATAACAAGCTGATCAACCCCAGAGATGGACAGGCCCTCGTCATAAAGATTTACACTTTGTTTATACCCTGTTCCACAGTCTCCAGGTTGCAGGTAAAATCTCAAGGTGAGTAGAACAACAAATTTTTGTATAGTAGATACGAGCCAGTTACAAAAGACTGACGATCTGAGGTATTCTCAAGAGTTTAGCAAAATTACCACACTGAGGAACAAACAATATGGAAGGTTGCACAGTTACAGACTTAAAGGTTGATAGCAAGCACAACTGTTTTGTCCTTGATGCAGCGACCATGCAACGCATCCAAGAAGAAACGGGTGTCTCTACCACACTCGAACCCGGAACCTACATCATTAGGATTCGTAACGGTTCATTTAATTATCGCTCAGACGTGGCTCATTCTGGCGAACCTCTGGTGATGCTGTGGATGTACGGTGGCCGATTTATTAATAAAAAAACCAACGTTGAAATAGAAGCAAGCTGGTCAACCTTGAATGGAGATGACGATACACTCACACTCGAAGTTCTACAAACCTGTAATCTTTGTGCTTTCTTTTTCGATACCTACCTCGAAGACAACAACGGAGAAGTAACCATTTCAGTCGTCAAAATTTAACCCTATTTAACCCCCAACTCACAGAGATGATAGCCTCGAAAACGATTACTCAATGTATTAACGAAATTACGCCCGAGTAGAGACTAGAAGCATCAAAAGATTGAGAATCTTGATCGAAATCCACAGTGATTAATATTTTGACGGCTCTAATCTTTAATTCCTTCTAGACTTGAAAATAACTCGTTGTAGTTCTTCCTCTGAAGCTAACTCAGCAGTCAAAGTTTTCGCTCAGAATCGGCTTAAGTCTCAAAGATTTTATTTTGCATTGACAGTTGTTAATCATATAACTCCAAAAAACAATGTCTCGCTCTCGAAAAGCATTACTTCAAATACCAGTGGTGCTACTCGCCTTAGCATCCACTCCTGGACTATTTACTGTTTCTCTGGCATCATTTCTCAATCAAGCCGCTTTTGCCCAATCGTCGGAGGCGGAACCCTCAGAATCAGAAACAGATCGAACCCTAACTCTACCGGAAACATTCGATAATGCCAACCCAACCTTTACCGTTCCAAAATCCTTAGCCGAGGATACCAACATCACGGTGAACGGTTCGAGCAGTATGAGCGAAATTAACAAAGCACTTCAGGAACGCTTTGTCCAACGCTTTCCCGATGCCGAAGTCGAACTCGCCGCCACCGGAACCAACGAAGCCATCGAAGCTTTACAAGCCGGAGAACTTGATTTGGCCGCCGTCGGACGTCCGCTAACCGCAGAAGAAAAAGCAGCGGGGTTGGTCGCCGTTCCCATCGGCCGGGAGAAATTGGCGATTATCACAGGCCCGAACAACCCCTTTGACGGCGATCTCACCTTTGAACAATTTGCCCGAATATTTCGGGGTGAGATTACCAACTGGTCAGAGATTGGGGGTTTGGATGAAGAAATCCGCTTCATTGATCGACCCGATGACAGCGATACCCGCCGCGCCCTCAGCACCTACGACGTTTTTGAAAATGCTCCCTTTGAAAGCGGAGACAATACAATTCAAGTCTCAGAAGACGAAACCGACTCGGCGATTGCCGAACTGGGCGATAATGGGGTCGCTTATGCGATCGCCGATCAAGTCTTAAACCGGGATGATGTCAAAATTATCCCCATGCACAAAACCCTGCCCGACGATCCCCGCTATCCCTATTCTCAGTATCGCAGCTACGTTTACAACGAAAACAATACACCCCCGAAAGTTCTGGCATTTCTAGCCTTTGCCACTTCCGAACCCGGTCAAGAAATTATCGCCGCAACCGAAACCGAACAACCCGTTGGAGGGACGGGATCTGCTGCTGTGGTTCCGACGACTCCCCAACAAATCGCCCAAGTACCTCCTGCGGTTGAAGAAGAAGTTGAAGAAGAAGTTGAAGAAACCGCAGCGTTTCCCTGGTGGATACTATTACTCCTCGCAATTCCGCTCTTAGGGGGATTAATTTGGTTGTTACTTCGCGGAGGTCAAGGAGAACCGATTGACGACACCGCAGTTCCTCCGACGGGAACGGGAACAGGAACGGGTACCCCAACACCCACAACTCCGGCGACGGGAATAGGAACAGATACTACAACACCCATAACTCCGGCGACAGGAACAGCAACAGGAACAGGTATCCCAACACCCACAACTCCGGCGACAGGAATGGGAATAGATACCCCAACACCCACAACTCCGGCGACGGGAACCCCAGGAGGAACCCCAGTCACTCCCACAACTAATCTGACAACCGCTACACCCGGAACCCCTAGCGGCACTTCCGTCGCGGCTGGAAATGGAGGGACAACACCTTCGGGTTTAGGACTGGGAATCCTTGCAGGTGGACTGGGATTAGGAGCCGCATGGTGGGCAGGACGACAGCCCAATAGTCGGATCACACTCGCAGCCCCCAGTAACGATCAAAATGCCTACGCCTATTGGGTTGTACCCGAGGGAGACCAGGATTTTGCCCAAGAAAATGGAGGACAACGCCTGCAACTGCGAGTTTATGATGTCACCGATATTGATGATCCTGATACTCAAGCACCTCACAAGGTTCAGATCTATGATTGTGACGAGTCTACTCAAGAACGATCTGTCCCCAACTTAGAAAGCAACCGGGACTACATCACAGAGATGGGTTATCTCACCAATGATGATCAATGGTTGAGATTGGCTCGTTCTAACCGAGTTCGTACACCCGGAGTTGAGACAACAACCGATACAGTCATACCAGAAGTTACACCAGAAGTTACACCCGATGCTGGGTTAGTCGGTGGAGTGTTGGGTGCAGGCGGTGCTGCGGCTCTGATTCCTTTTTTAACGTCTTTTGGGAGTCATATTACTCTCAAACCCAGAGACAATCACACCATAGATGCGGAATGGGAAGTTCCTGACACTGCTAAAGCTGCTGCAATTGAAAATGGGGGACGATATCCTCAACTGCGAATTTGTGATGTGACTGATATTGATGATCTTGATCGTCAACCACCTCACAGTATTCAGAAATATGATTGGGATGAATCAACTCAACAGCAACAATTTCCGAACTTAGAAAGCGAGCGCACCTATTTAGTCGAAATTGGTTATGCAACCAATGATGATCAATGGTTGAGGTTGGCTCGTTCTAACCGAGTTCGGACACCTGGGGTAGAAACAACACCCGATACAGTCACCCCGGAAGTTACACCCGATGTCGGGTTAGTGGGGGGAATGTTGGGTGCAGGCGGTGCTGCGGCTCTGATTCCTTTTTTAACGACGTTTGGAAGTCATATTACTCTCAAACTTAGAGACAATCACACCGCAGATGCGGAATTCGTTGTTCCTGACACGGCTAAAGCTGCTGCAATTGAAAATGGGGGACGATATCCTCAACTGCGAATTTGTGATGTGACTGATATTGATGATCTTGATCGTCAACCACCTCACAGTGTTCAAAAATATGATTGGGATGAATCAACTCAACAGCAACAATTCCCTAACTTAGAAAGCGATCGCATTTATTTAGTAGAAATTGGTTATGTCACCAGTGATGATCAATGGTTGAGGTTGGCTCGTTCTAACCGAGTTCGTACACCAGGAGTTGAGACGACAACAGATACAGTTACACCTAAAGTCACCCCGGAAGTTACACCCGATGTCGGGTTAGTCGGTGAAGTGTTGGGTGCAGGCGGTGCTGCGGCTCTGATTCCTTTTTTAACGACGTTTGGAAGTCATATAACGCTATGGCTGATTAACGATCACACCGCAGATTCTGAATGGGAAGTTCCCGACTCGGCTAAAGCTGCTGCAATTGAAAATGGGGGACGATATCCCCAACTGCGAATTTGTGATGTGACTGATATTGATGATCTCGATGCTCAACCGCCTCACAGTATTCAAAAATATGATTGGGATGAATCGAGTCAACAGCAACAATTCCCCAACTTAGAAAGCCATCGGATCTATTTAGTAGAAATTGGTTATGCAACCGAAGATGATCAATGGTTGAGATTGGCTCGTTCTAACCGAGTTTGCACACCAGGGGTAGAAACAACAACAGATACCGTCACACCGAAAGTCCAACCTGATGCGGCTATTGTCCCCGGATTAGCTGGTGTTGGAGGTCTAGCAGCCGCTCTAATTCCCTATTTAACGGCTTTTGGAAGTCATATTACACTCAAACACAGAGACAATCACACCGCAGATGCTGAATGGGAAGTTCCCACAAACGCTAAAAGTGCTGCCATTGAACATGGGGGACAATATCCCCAACTGCGAATTTGTGATGTCACCGATATTGATAATCTTGATCGTCATCCCCCTCACAGTCTGCAAAAATACGATTGGGATGAATTCACTCAACACCAACAATTCCACAACCTAAAAAGTGATCACACCTATTTAGTTGAAATCGGTTATCTGACGGAGGAAAATCAATGGTTGAGGTTGGCTCGTTCTAACCGAGTTCGTATGCCAGGGGTTGAGACAACACCAGATGCAGTCACACCCGAGGCTGGAGTGGTTCTCGGATTGGGTGCAGGCGGTGCGACCCTAATTCCGGTGTTAACAGACTTGGGAAGTCAGATTACACTGACGCTCAGAGATAATCAAACCGCAGATGCTCGTTGGCACATTCCAGATGCTGCTCAAACTGCCGCGCGTGTACGGGGTGGACAGCAAATGCAACTGCGAATTTATGATGTCACTGATGTTGATAATCTCGAGACTCACAGCCCAAACCGTGTCCGCAGGTATGACTGTGAAGAATCAATACAAGAGCGACGAGTGCCGATTATAGACTCTAGCTGTGAGTATCTCGCAGAAATTGGTTACATTAGCGATGAAGGTCAATGGTTCATGCTGGCTCGTTCTAACCGAGTCCGAATCAATACCGGGGCGCAAGGCTTGCATCCTGCGACTGATACCGATACTCCATCCCCGATAGAAGAAGTCGCTACACTGCCGCCTTTATCCTCTTTTCCCAGTCACATGATTTTAATCCCGACGGGTGAGGGAACAGTTGATGTTCGTTGGGATATTTCCGATGAAGCTAAAGATGTCGCCAAACAACGGGGCGGACGACAATTGCAATTACGAGTTTATGATGTCACGAACATCAATGGGGATGAGCCAGGTACTACGATTGTTGAGCAATGTGACTTTGATGAATCTACGTTTGATTGCCAACTTGAACTCGCAGGGGAGCGCGACTATTTAACAGAAGTCGGTTATGTGACCGATGATAGTGAATGGTTAAGCTTGGGTCGTTCTAACTCGGTTCGAGTTCCTGCTGATTCGACTCGAGATGAAGATGCCACCCCGAGAAATTTAGGCTTAATGGGGGCGGGTCTGATGGGTGCTGGAGGGGTTGCCGGGAGCATTCCTCGTCGGGGTTCACAGACAACCAGTTCGGTGACTTTGATTCCCTGTGATAATGAAGCGGCTAATGTGTATTGGGAAGTTCCTGATGCGGCAGCCGAAGATGCTCAACAACGGGGCGGACGTCAGTTTCAACTATATATTTACGATGTGACTGATATTCCGGCTGACTCGGTCGCAACCAACAGCGTTCAACAATTTGATTTTGATGTTTCCCTTCCCCATCCTGAACTCCTACATTTGGAAGGTAATCATGACTATTTTGCTGAAATTGGCTATCTAACCGATGATGGAGAATGGTTAATGTTGGCTCGTTCTTATCAAGTTCGTATTCCCACGGCAACAACCATCACTCCTCTTGAATTCACCGGAAAGCCTAATCTTGACATCTCAATTCCTGATCCGGGAGTCGTTCCGACGCTGGATGTTAACCGTTGTCGAGTTGCACTGATTCCCTGTGATAATCAAGCGGCTAATGTGTATTGGGAAGTTCCTGATGCGGCAGCCGAAGATGCTCAACAACGGGGTGGACGTCAGTTTCAACTGCATTTGTACGATGTTACGGGTGTTCCGGCTGACTCGATGGCAACCAACAGCGTTCAACAATTTGATTTTAATGTTTCCCTTCCCCATCCTGAACTTCTACATTTAGAAGGTAATCATGACTATTTTGCTGAAATTGGCTACCTGACGGCGGAAGTCGAATGGCTCGTTTTGGCTCGTTCTTATCGAGTTCGTATCCCGGCGCTGACAACCCCAGATTTATCGGATGTAGAGTTAATGCCTGGGGTGATGGTTCTGCCGAGTTTGTCTTCTATTCCTTGTCGGATTGTTCTGACTCCGGGTGTTGAAGGAACCCTGGATGTGGAGTGGGAAGTCCCAGATGAGGCGAAAGAGGTAGCCAAACAACACGGCGCCGATCAGTTTCTACTCCGGGCTTATGATGTGACGAATACTTCTGTTGAGGTTCCGGCGAGCGCTTTGATCGAAGAATGTCCTATCGCTGAATCTATTTCGAGTTGGCAATTTGAATTTGAAAGCCAACGGGAATATTTGGTAGAAATTGGTTATCTGACGGAGGAGGGACTGTGGTTGTTGTTGGCTCGTTCTAATCGTCTGTATGTTCCGGTTGAGGAGACAACAGATGAGGAGGAAGTCGGGTCAACGGCTGTGGCTTTTACCGGAGTCGATGCAGCCGAACAACCGCTTTCGGCTTTGAGTTCTACCCTGAGTTATATTACGCTGAGTCTTGGTGAAAATGAATTGGTCGATGCCCGTTGGGAAGTGCCGGAGGGGGCGAAAGCCGAAGCAAAACAACAGGGCGGACAAAAGTTCCAACTGCACGTTTATGAGGTGACTGGGATTGACTTTGATACTCAGTCTGCTCACGGTGTTCAACGGTACAATTGCAATGAGTTGATCAAACAATGGCAAGTTCCAAATCTCAATATTAATTGTGAGTATATTATTGAGATTGGGTATGTGACGGATACGGATGACTGGTTGTTGTTGGCTCGTTCTAACCGGATACGAGTTCCGGCTACTTCGGGTATGATCAGCGATGTGACTGGGGTTTCTCCGCAGGTGGCGATAGCGGCTTGTATTACCTTAACGCTCAGTGATAGCCAGAGTATTGATGCTCATTGGGAGTTGCCCAGGGCGGCGCGTGTAGCGGCACAAGCCCAAGGTGGACAGAAGTTTCAATTGCGGATTTATGAGGTGACTGGGGTTGATTTGGAGACACCATTGCTTCAAAATCTACGACGATACAATTGTCATGAGTTGATTCAACAGTTGCAAATTCCTAATCTAGAGGCTGATTGTGATTATCTCGCCGAAATTGGTTATGTGACTGACGATGAGCAGTGGTTGATGTTGGCTCGTTCTAATTCGGTACGGATTTCGGGGTCGGCTTTGATTGATCAAACGACTCTCGGAACGACGGGAGCGACGATTAGCACGGTTTCGGAATCGGTGCGTCAGGGATCTATTCCGACGGTGATGACGACGCCGCAAGCGGTGAGGACGGGTAATTGTGCGATTCAACATCTGACGGTTCATAGTCGCCACAATTGTCACTTGCTTGATGATCAACGCATGAAACAGCTTCAAGATACGGCGGTTTCTCACCCGCTAGAACCGGGTATTTATGTTGTGCGAATTAAGAGCGGTGCGTTTGGTTATGGTTCTGAGCTTTTTCCGACGGGTGAACCGATGGTGGTTTTCTGGATTTATGGCGGAACAGTGATTAATAAGAAAACTCGGGTTCCTGTTGGTGCAACTTGGTCAACGTTGAATGGCTATCACGATTCGTTAACGTTGGAAGTTCGCGAAACGTCTACTTTATGTGCCTTTTTCTTTGATAGTTATCTGGAGGATAATCAAGGTGAAGTGACGATTTCTGTGGTTCGATTGTACGATGCTGACTAGATTTTAGTCGGAATGAATTGATGATTCTCCCGTTTGGATCGATTGGTCTAAACGGGAGATTATTTGTGAGGGGGAAGTCCAAAAAATTATAGCGGTTCGCGCTAGGGAACAGGGAACAGTGTGAAAGGGTTTTAGGATTTATAAATGTTCTAATGTATTCGCGTAGTGCTATAAAAGATTTTTGCAAGAGGATGTAATCGGATTATACATACTTAAAAGACTTTAAGTCATAGGATTAATTAATCAAAATTAATTAAAATACTAAAGCAAGGTATAAATTAATCAAGTCAAACAATCAATCAATCTAACTTGATATAAAAAATCACCTCAAAATAATTATAAGTCATAGAAAAACGTGATAGAATAATAAATTGAAACTATTTTGTGGAATCAGGCTATGATCACCAATGATGGATAAAAAAGCACTAAACCTCTATCATTTAGATCGATTATAGGATCAAGAGAGCTTCTGCTTTGTAGAAGTTTGGACAGCGTTAAATCACAATAAGCTTAAACAGAGTTATTCACATCTATTCTAAGTTAACAAATCCGAGGCAGAAATCTAATGCGGTTTTTAGTCGTAGAAAATGATGAAGCACAAGCTCGTCAAATTAAAAAAGCACTAAGCGAACAAGGTTATATTGTTGATGTCGTTATAGATGGCGAACAAGGATGGGCTTATGTAGAAGCTTTCACTTATGATTTATTATTAGTTAATGCTCACCTAACTAAACTCAATGGAGTTGATCTCTGTCAGCGCATTCGTGAGCAAGGCTATAGCGTCCCTATTCTACTTTTAACGGTTCAAAATAGTAGCATTGATCGTGTTGCTTGTTTAGAAGCAGGTATCGATGATCACCTGATAAAACCCTTTAGCCAGCGTGAACTTTTTGCGAGGATTCGAGCTTTACTCCGTTCTCCGCGCAAAGCAAATGCTCCTTTGCTAAAATGGAACTCTCTCCATCTCGATCCGATCTCACGGGAAGTCACCTACCAACAACACCCTCTGTCTCTTTCTCCCAAAGAATACAGCTTGCTAGAACTGTTTCTTCGCAACCCGAAGCGAGTCTTAACTCAAACGGCTATTCTCGAACACTTGTGGTCTTTTGAAACTCAGCCGAATGAAGATACAGTGCGAGCGCATATCAAACGGTTGCGACGCAAGTTAAAAACGGTGAATGCCGATCAAATCATTGAAACGGTCTATGGGGTGGGCTACCGTCTCAAACCCCTTCCCCAGAGTCAATCTCAAGCCCCTCTCCCTGTGAGTTCCTCAGCCTTATCAGTTCATTCGGTTCAGCACTCACCGGAGGCGATTGGCTCCAACAGCACGCTGAATTCTTCGTCTGTGATGGATCTAGCGGCTTCCTGGGAACGATTTAAGACGCTAATTTTCAATCGTATCCAGACTTTAGAGCAAACAATCACCACTGATCCGATTTCAAATTTAACACCAGAACTTTGTCAAAATGCAGCAATGCAAGCTCATAAACTGGCAGGTTCGTTAGGAATATTTGGGTTTAAATCGGGATATCGACTTGCTCAACAAATCGAACAATGGTTTATTGAAGCTCATCAAGATCCTAAAAATAAGACTTCTGTTGACACGCTAAAAACATTCATTACTCAACTTCATCAAGAACTACAACAACCTCTGAACTGGTTAGAAGAACAAACCCCCCAATCTGAAGATAAAACCTTCATTTCAAAGCGGCAAATTTCTACTCCTCAAAACACTCAATATCGAGTCTTAGTTGTTGATGATGACCTCGAACTTACCGAACAGTTACAACGAGCGGCTATTAACTGGAATATTCAACTCGATGTTACAACCCAACTCGAAAAAGCTCGTCTAATTTTACAAGAAACGCCTCCAGATTTAGTGTTGCTAGACTTAGTATTTCCCGATCACCAAGACGGAGGTTTTGTGTTACTTGAAGAATTGCAGGATCAATTTTCGGAGTTACCTGTATTAGTATGGACAGTACGGGATGATATGAGTGATCGGGCGGCAGTTGCTCGGTTGGGGGGAAATGCTTTTTTATCAAAATCGGTATCTTGTGATCAAGTTCTGACTGCGATTAAAGATATTCTCCAATCAACTCCTACGGCTTCGACTCAAATTTTAGCGGTAGATGATGATCCAGTTACGCTCAACCGTTTGCTAGAATTGCTCCCTTCTTATGGTTTAGATGTTATCCCCTTAGATGATCCCCGTTTATTCTGGGAAACACTCGAAAAAACCGCACCAGAACTGCTGATTTTAGACTTAGAAATGCCTTTTTTCAACGGGGTAGAACTGTGTCAAACCGTTCGGACAGATCGCAGTTGGAATGCTTTACCGATTTTATTTCTTTCGGCTCGAAAAGAACCTCAAACGATTCAAGATATCTATCAAGCTGGAGCCGATGATTATATTTCTAAACCCTTTGCAGAAGCTGAACTGATTACTCGTATTTTTAATCGCCTGGATCGGATTCATTTATTGCGAAGTTTAGCGGAAACTGATCCGATTACTGGCTTGTCAAACCGTCGGCGTTCTACCCATGATTTGAATCGATATTTGCATTTATCACAACGCCATTGTCAACCGTTTTGCTTGGCGTTAATTGCACTTGATTGTTTCCAATCTATTAATAATCAGTATGGCTATACGGTCGGAGATCAGGTGATCAGACAGTTTAGCCAGATTTTACAGCATCAGTTTCGAGATGAGGATATTGTCGCTCATTGGGGAGGTGAGGAGTTTTTAGTGGGTTTATACGCGAGTAACCGAGTCGATGGTCAAAAACGGATGATTGAACTCCTCAAGTCGGTTGAAAAAACGGTTTTTCCCATCATCAACTATGTAGAGATTCAAATGACTGTGAGTGTAGGAATTAGCACTTATCCGGAGGATGGAACGGATTTATTGAGTCTATATACAGCTTCTAATGCAGCACTCTATCAAGCAAAAGCATCTGGGGGAAATTGCTGTTTGACGACTTCTAGGGTTTCGAGATCAATGTAGATTTAAAATATTGGATGTTTATCCGCTCAACTCTGAGAATGTGACAAACCTGTGAAAAGTTTTCGTTTTTTGATTTCTTGATTTAAGTTGATAATAGAGACTTAAAAAAGCAGTGTTATTGGCAAAAACAACAGAATATGATAAATGAATTGAGTAAAATAAAACGACGAATCCTGTTAATTGATGATGAGGAAGATATTCGGGAACTCCTGCAAATGAGTCTAGAAATGAGTAGTCGTTGGGAAGTTTTGACTGCTGGATCTGGTCTAGAAGGTCTAGAAATGGCTCGTACTTATCAGCCCGATGCGATTATTTTAGATGTGATTATGCCCGATATGGATGGCCCGATGACCTTCGAGCAGTTGCAACAAGATCCTGAAACTCGGAATATTCCGGTTATTCTCCTGACGGCAAAAGCAAAAGCTGATGAACAACCCCGTTATACGAATTTAGGGGTTAAAGCCGTTCTCTCTAAATTAATCAATCCTCTGAGTTTTGCCGAACAACTGTCTAATATTTTAGAATGGCCATCAGGAGGTTAATAGACATTAGTATTGATCTTTTTAATGGATGTATCAATAACAAGTCAATTGCTCGGCGGCGATTAACAAGGTTGCAGCTTGACTATCTACAGGGCGAGAAAATAAATAGCCTTGAAGATAAGGACATCCCAACTGCTGGAGTTGAACCCAATCTTGTTCGGTTTCTACCCCTTCTGCAATCACTTCTACATTTAAACTCTGAGCTAACATCAAAATTGCTTGGATCATATTCCATTTTCCAGTTCTCACAAAAGAGTTATCAATCTTCAATACATCAATCGGCCAGTCTTGGAGACGAGAAAGACTAGAGTATCCTGTTCCAAAATCGTCGATATGGAGGTAAACTCCTTGCTGTTTTAAATTCTGTAAATTGGCGATGGCGATGGGGGAGTTTTCTAAAAAGGCTGTTTCTGTAATCTCAAGTTGTAGACTTTTGGGGTTGAGATGAGTTTGTTGAACAATTTGTTGGACTCGTAAACTTAATTGAGGATCAGACAGTTGTAGGGTTGACAAGTTAACACTCATTTTTAGGGATGAATCTAAAGGAAATTGTTCTTGCCAAATTTTAAGTTGCTGACAGGCTTGGCGCAAAACCCAATCTCCAATGAGTTGAATCAGTCCTGTTTCTTCGGCTAGGGGAATAAATTCTATCGGAGTCACCCAACCGCGTCGAGGATGTTGCCAGCGAATTAAGGCTTCAAATCCGACAATTTTTGCATTTTGGGTACAAACAATCGGTTGATAAAAGAGGACAAATTCATCTTGTTTTAAGGCTTGGTGGAGTTCTTTTTCGAGACGAAACTTTTCAATCACCTCCAAAGGAGCTAAGGATGGGAGAGACGGTTGATTTTCCAGGATTTGACTCAGACGGATTAAGCGCTCAGTATTGTTGAGGGCAATCTCTAATAAACGCTGACTTTTTGAGGATAATGTGCCGATTTGTTCAAGTTTTAATAGTTTTAATGCGGCTTGAATTGAGGTAATAGGTGTGCGAAGTTCGTGACTCACTAATTGATTGATTTCTGCTAATGATTGTACTGGAGTTTCTTCTGAGTTATAGTCAGCTAGAGAATCGCTGAAAGAGGTAATTTTCATAAAACTGATGATGACTTTCTAGATTTTTAAGGATTTTTTTGTTCAATTCGAGACTCAAGACTGATCAAATCTTGGATAGGAGACTCGATCAGCTTTTTTTGAATATTTTTCAGCACCCATTTTTTCATCATAGCTTGAAAGTATGCGGCTACAAATCAGTAGTTTTCCGGAAAAGTAAATATTTTTTTATACCTCTAATAAAAATTTTATCCTCTGACTCTTTGTTAATTTATATTAAGACCTTGAGTGTTCTTTTATTGATTTTATATAAAAAAAAAGATAAATTAAATTATAAGATAAATTTATGAAAGGGAGATTATTTGAAATATCAACTTAGGGTAAAGTAGAAAGTAGCTCCTTTTCCTTGAGTAGACTTAGCCCAAATTTTTCCTTGATGGCGATGAATAATACGCTGAACGGTTGCTAAACCAATTCCTGTTCCTGGAAACTCTCCTGATGAATGTAATCTCTGGAAAGGGGTAAAAAGTTTATCTGCTTGATACATATCAAAACCCACACCATTATCTCTAACAAAATAAATTGGGGTTGGCAGGATGGGGGAAAGATCTATCTCTGAGTTTAACTGGTTTTGTTCGATTTCTAAATGGCTATCTATATTCTGTTCACTGGTGGATAAGACTCCAAATTCAATTGTAGCAACTTCTTCTTGAGCGGTATATTTCCAAGCATTTGAGATTAAATTTTCTAAGGCAATTTTTAAAAGTTGTTTATTTCCTTGAACGGTAATATTAGGGGCGATCTTAAATTCTACTTTTCGCTGTGTATCTTGCTGTTTTAACTCTTTAAAAATGGTTTTTACAATCTCACTTAAGTTGACTTCGGTAATACACATTTCAATTTGCTGAACCCGAGAAAGTTCTAATAGATTGATAATCAGTTTATCCATCCGACTTACTGCTTGTCTAATTCGTTTTAAATAAGATTTTCCTTGAGTATTGAGTTGTTCACTAAATTCTTTTTCTAGAAAAAAACTAAAGCCATCAATACTTAATAAAGGAGAACGTAAATCATGAGAAACAGTATAACTAAATGTTTCTAACTCATCGTTTAATATTTCTAATTGTTTTGTCCGCTTTTGGAGTTCTGCATTGGTTGTTTCTAGTTGAATTTTTTGTTGCTTAAGTTGTTCTTGAGTCCGTTTTCGTTCGATAGCATAACACAATGAATAAATTAGCACTTCTCCCATAGCTAGCTCTTTTTTAAGATAATCTTGAGCGCCCAGTCGTACCGCTTGAATTGCCATTTCTTCGTCATTAAGTCCAGTTAAAACAACAATGGGTAAGTGGTTAGCTTTGAGTGAAATTTCTGTAAATGTATTTAGTCCTTGACTATCTAAAAGAAATAAATCAAGCAAAACTAGATCAAACTGATCAGACTCCAAACAAGAAAAAGCATCTTTTAAGCGTTCAACCTGAGTCACTTTAAATTGAGTTTTACGACGCTTTTTAAGGCTTTCTTGAATGAGAAAAGCATCACCGGGATTATCTTCAACTAATAAAACTTTAATCAATTCCTGAGACATCAAAATTCTCCGATGAAGTCAATACTGAGTTGATTTTAGGTAGGTTAGGGAGAGTAAAATAAAAAGTTGAGCCTTGTTGAGTTTGAGAATTAATCCAGATACATCCCTGATGCAACTCAACAATTTTTTTGGCGATCGCCAGTCCCATACCAATACCAGGGTAATCTTGTCGAGAGTGCAAACGCCTAAAAATCTCAAAAATAGCCTGATGATATTTCTGATCAATACCGATACCATTATCTCTGACTGAAAACAGCCAAAAATCAGCTTGAGATTGAACCGCAATTTCAATTTTAGGAGGATGATTTCGGCAATACTGAATGGCATTTTCAATTAAAATAGAAAATAACTGAGTGAGTTGTGAATGATTTGCCATCACAATCGGTAAAGGAGTTGTACTGATTTGAGCTTCTGTTTTAACGATTAGTGATTGTAATTCCATTATCGCTTGTTTAAGAGAAATTTGAGCGTCAATTGGTTGGGGAAGTTGATATCGGGTTTTTAGGCGAGAATAGACAAGCAATCCATCAATCATCTGTTGCATTCGTCGGGCGCCATCAACTGCAAAATGAATCATCTGATTCCCTGTTGAGTCGAGTTGTCCGGAATACCGTTGGGCGATTAACTCATTAAAGTTAACCACCATCCGCAAGGGTTCTCGTAGGTCGTGAGAGATGCGATCAATGAACTGTTCGAGTTCACTCTGCTTTTTGACTAATGACGTGGAAGGCTGACAATAGTTACTCTCGGTTAAGGGATTATGTAGGGTTAATAACGCATAATTTCCTTCGCCTGTGATCGTAGAAAGAGGAGTGAGTGTGACTTGTTCGAGTGAAGACTCTTTTTGAGAGTGAGTGGGAGAATTTTCCCCGATATTCAATGAGACTGAAAAGTGAACTTCCTCTTGGTTTTGAAAAATTTGATCCCCATAAGATGCAAACTGTGTGGGATTAAGTTGGTTAAAATGAACAAGTAATGAAGTGCCAACAATCTCCGATTGAGCAATTTTTGTATACTGTTCTAAGTAGCGGTTCCAAAATAGAACGATCCAGTCTGAGCGTAGTATACATAAACCAATGGCAATGGCATCCAAGACTTTATACTGCAAGGCAACATTTTCAATTTCATCATACATTAGAATTACACAGATGACTCAATATTAACTTAATGAACAAGTGGAGAGGATTGTATCTCTTTTTGGAAGTCAACCGAAAGGTCAGGTAATTTATTTTACATTAGATGACAAGTTTGATCGTCATCAGGGTCACTTCGATCTATATTAGATTTACACAACCGACTCAAGTCATAAATTGTAGGAATTATAACGTGAATAATCGATCTACGCCATCTACTCTTGAAATTCTTCTCATCGAAGACAATCCGGGTGATATTTTCCTGACTCAAGAAACACTTAAAAATTTAAAAATTCCGAACCAGATACACATTGTTCGAGATGGGGAAGAAGCACTAGCATTTCTGCATCAACAAGGTGAATATCAAACTGCACCACGCCCTGATCTAATTTTACTCGATTTGAATCTTCCTAAAAAAAATGGTCGAGAGGTCTTAGAAAATATCAAAGCCAGTTTAAGTCTCAATCAAATTCCCGTGATTGTACTGACGACTTCCCGAACTGATGAGGAGATTCTCAAAAATCAAAATCTCTCTGCTAACTGTTATATTCCTAAACCTGATGATTTGAGTCAATTTGATAAAATTATTCATGCTATCGAAAGCTTGAGGTGAGCAACCTCTATCATCTTTTAAGTTAAATACTCTGGTTAAATCTAATCTAAAATGAAGTTTTTTAGCGATTTTTTTACTGAAATTTTTCCATACTTTATAGCCCATAATTCTTTAATAGAATTACCTTTTGATCTCAAACTAACTCCCGTTTCAGACCTATTGATTGCAATTGCCTTTTACTCATTGCCTCTCGTTGTCTTTTATTGGATGCGCCGACGAAAAGACGTACCCTTTAAGCGAGCTTTACTGCTATTAAGTATTCTCGCAATTTGTCTCGCCACGACTCACATTATGGCTGTATTTATGTGGTTGTATCCACTCAATAAAGGGTTGAGAGTAGTCAAAATCACAACAGCAGTTATCTCTTGTTGGGTAGCATTAAAAATCATCTTTCATATTCCTAAAATTTTAACGATTCCGAGTCCCCACCAGTTAGAAGAAGCCAACCTCGCCTTACAACGAGAAATCATAGAACGTCAACAAGCAGAAGCTGCTTTACGGAACTCGGAAGAACTCTTGCGAGCTATTTTTGAACAGGCGGCTATTGGTATTGCTCGGGTTGGATTTCAAGGTGAATGGTTACAAGTTAATCAAACGCTTTGTGATCTATTTGGATACACTCGGGATGAACTTCTACAACTAAAATGTCAGGATCTCACGGGTTCAGATCACTTACATTATAACACAAGTTTTATCGAACATCTTTTATCAAAAGATATTTCTACTTGTTCTCTAGAAAAATGCTTATTTCGCAAAGAAGGAACTCTCATCTGGGTTAATTTATCCGTTTCATTGGTGTGCGATCATGATAAAAAACCTATTTATTTTATTGCTGTCGTTGAAGATATTACTCAACGAAAACAAAGCGAAGGCGAAATTAAAAAACTCAATCAAAAACTTGAACAGCGAGTTCAGGAACGCACGGCTCAATTACAACAAATTAATAATAATCTAGCAGCAGAAATTAACAAATGTACTCTGATTGAACAGCAATTAAATATCACTCAAGAACGACTTCAGTTTTTACTGAGTTCTAGCCCCGGTGCGATTTATACTAGCATACCGACGGGAGATTATGGCGCGACTTACATGAGTCAGACGATTCACTCCATTACAGGTTATCAAGCTTGGGAGTTTGTAGAAAAGTCTCAATTTTGGGCGGAGCGGGTACATCCTGATGATATAGAGAAAGCTTTTAATCAGTTATCACAGATTTTAGAAACCGAAACAGAGATCCTTGAATATCGATTTTTACACAAAGATAATACTTATCGCTGGATACGGGATGAACTGAAGTTAATTCATAATTATATTAATCAATCTACAGAAATTATTGGCTATATGATTGATATTACCGAACGCAAACAAGCTGAAGTTGCGCTGCGAGAAAGTGAGGAACGTTTTCGGTTAATGGCGAATAGTGCGCCTGTATTGATTTGGATGGCTAATGCTGAAGGTGAGTGTACTTTTTTTAATCAAGTGTGGCTAGATTTTACTGGAAGAACTCAAGAACAAGAATTAAATCAAGGTTGGTTGGCAAATGTACATCCAGATGATGTTAAATCTGTGCTGAAAAATTGCCCATTAAAATTTCATAAACGAAAGTCTTTTATCATGGAATTTCGCCTGAGACGTTGGGATGGAGAATATCGCTGGATTTTAGACAAAGGGGTTCCTCGCATCACTACGGATGGTAATTTTTCAGGGTATATTGGCTCTTGTATTGA
>Ga0207419_1000289_pt1 | contig 42788 bp, 29 predicted proteins | sample ElkSloMetagenome_4_FD_184723 | JGI IMG/M metagenome (GOLD analysis project Ga0207419, IMG submission 184723) | Hot spring microbial communities from Elkhorn Slough, Monterey Bay, USA - MD2A (version 2) | ecosystem: Environmental > Aquatic > Marine > Intertidal zone > Estuary: Microbial mat ...
TTGAGCCGCCACGGATAACGCACCGCGTTGCGCGGCATGATGTGCTTGGAGCGCTGGATATATCCGCTCGAGAAATCGAACACGTCGTCCTCCTCGATCTGGGCCTCTGCTTCGGGCGTGAGGACGGGGGTGACGATCTGTGCACCCTTTTCGCGCTGACGGTTGAGCACGCGGCAGATGTAATCGGAATTGATATCGGCGCGCAGGGTCCAGCTTGCATTGAGATATCCGAACACCACCGCGAGATTGGGCAGGTTCGAGAACATGCAGCCCTTGTAGTAGAACCTTTCGTTGAACTGGACCGGCTCGCCATTGACGCTGACCGCGATCTTGCCCGCGACGGCGAGTTTCAGGCCAGTGGCGGTGATGATGATGTCGGCCTCGATCAGCGTGCCGTCGGTGAGCCGCGCGCCGTTTGCCTCGAACTTCTCGATATGGCCGGTGACGATCTGGGCCTTGCCCGCTTTCATCGCCTTGAACAGATCGTCATCGGGCACGAGGCAGACGCGCTGTTCCCACGGATTGTAGGGCGGGGTGAAATCCTCGGGATTGTAATCGGGTCCGAGCGCCTTCTCGATCCGCTTGTGCAGGTTTTCGCTCACCTTTTCCGGCTTGTCGCGCGCGGTCTTGAAGCTGAGGTCCTGCATGTGGATGTTCTTGAACCGGGTGATCTTGTAGGCGATTTCTTCCGGCAGGACCTTGCGCAGCAGGTTCGCGATCCGGTCCTTGGCGGGGCGGGCGAACATCCAGGTCGGCGTGCGCTGGAGCATCGTCACGCTCGCCGCCTTGTCCGCCATCGAGGGCACGATCGTCACCGCGGTCGCGCCCGATCCGACCACCAGCACCTTCTTGCCCGCATACTCGAGGTTCTCGGGCCAGAATTGGGGGTGGATCACCTGTCCCTCGTATTCCGAGAAATCGAAGCCCGCGTCATAGGGATCGTCGTAATCGTAATAGCCCGCGCCGAGATAGAGCCAGTTCGCGGTCATGTGGGTGCGGCTGCCGTCGTCCGCTTCCATCTCGACGTGCCAGCGCGCCTCGTCCTCGCGGAAATCGGCCGAGATGACCTTGAGCCCGAACCGGATGTGCTCGCGGATGCCGCGCTCGTCGACGATCTTGTGGAGATAGTCGAGGATGGCGGGCGCATCGGCGATCGACTTTTCATGCTTCCACGGTTCGAAATCGAAGCCGAGCGTGTGCATGTCGCTGTCGGAACGGATGCCGGGATAGCGGAACAGGTCCCATGTCCCGCCCAGGTTCTCGCGTCGCTCGACGATGGCATAGGAATGGTGCGGCGCCTTCATGCCCATATGGGCGGCCATGCCGATGCCGGAAATGCCGGCGCCGACGATCAGCACATCTACATCGGGGGGCGTGGCTAGCATGGGGTGATCCTCTCTTTTCTCTCTTCATCCGATAAAACCACAGGCGCGTCGCAAATGCGAGTCCTTGATTGCAAATCGAAACTGATTGGCGGGTGACGCGGCGCGCACGAGCGGCTAGGCGGCGCGCCATGAAAACAGCTTCTGCGCTTGCCCCTCTGCTTGCCCTCTCCGTCTCTCTCTTTGCCCTCGGCGTCGCCGCTCCTGTTTCGGCGCAGGAAGAGGATGATGCCTCCCAGCGCCCGACTGCCGAACGCATCATCGTCACCGGTGAGGGGCTGGAGGAAGCCCCCTCCGAAGGCGCCTATGCGGTGACGGAAATCGACCGCGAGCGGATCGTCTCGACCGCCTCGGGCCGGATCGAGGACGTGCTGCGCGATGTCGCGGGCTTCCAGCAATTCCGCCGCTCGGACAGCCGCTCTGCCAATCCGACCGCACAGGGGGCGACGCTGCGCGCGCTGGGCGGCAATGCGACGAGCCGCGCGCTTGTCCTGCTCGACGGCGTGCCGATCGCCGACCCGTTCTTCGGCTACGTCCCGTTCAACGCGATCCAGCCCGAAACCCTTTCGCGGATCCGCGTCACCCGGGGCGGCGGGGCGGGGCCGTTCGGGGCAGGCGCGCTGGCCGGCACGATCGAACTCGAAAGCGCCGGCCCCGCGGCGCTCGACCCGCTGCTCGCGAGCCTCGTCGTCAACGACCGCGAGGAAACCGAGGCGAGCGCGGTGCTGACGCAGGAACTGGGGGCGGGCTTTGCCGTGGCGAGCGGGCGCTGGGACCGGGGGCAGGGCTTTTTCACGGCGCCCGCAGGCGAGCGCATCCCCGCGAGCGCGCGCGCGGGCTTCGACAATTGGCAGGTGGGCCTGCGCGGTGTGGCCCCGATCGGGCGCGATGTCGAAGTGCAGGCGCGGGTCAGCCTGTTCGAGGACAACCGCACGCTTCGTTTCGAGGGCGCGGATTCCTCGAACGAAGGGCAGGATGCGAGCCTGCGCGTGGTCGGGCGGGGCGAGTGGGCCTTCGATGCGCTCGCCTATGTCCAGGCGCGCAATTTTTCGAATGTCATCATTTCGTCGACCCAGTTCACCCGCGTGCTCGACCAGAGGAACACGCCTTCGACCGGATTGGGTGGCAAGTTCGAGCTGCGCCCGCCCGTGGGCGAGGCCCACACGCTGCGGCTCGGCGTGGATTATCGCCGCGCGGACGGGGAATTGCAGGAGGACAATTACAGCGCCTTCACCGGCGCGCTGCGCGAAAGGCGGCGGGCTGGCGGCGTCAATTCCAATCTGGGGTTCTTCATAGAGGATGACTGGCGGATCGGGCGCCTGCTGCTGACGGGCGGGCTGCGCGCGGACCGGACGGTGATCGAGGACGGCTTCTTCCGCGCGGTCGATGCTTCGGGCGCGCTGGTCGAGGAGACCTTGGCTCAAGATCGTTCCGACTGGACGCTGAGCTGGCGCGCGGGAGCGGCCTTCGAGGCGAGCGACGCGCTGCGGCTGCGCGCGGCGGCCTATACCGGGCTGCGCCTTCCGACTCTCAATGAGCTGTATCGGCCCTTCGTCGTGTTCCCGGTGGTGACGCAGGCCAATGCCGCGCTCGAGAACGAGCGGCTGGAGGGTTTCGAGATCGGGGTCGACTGGCAGGCGTCGGACGCGCTCGCGCTTTCGCTGACCGCATTCGACAACCGGGTGGAGAACGCCATTGCCAATGTCACGCTGGCGCCCAATCTGCGCCAGCGCCGCAACCTGCCCGCGATCGATGCGCAGGGGATCGAGGGCAATGTGCGCCTCGGGCTCGGGCGGGTGAGCCTCGATGCCAGTCTCGCCTATACCGATGCGGCGGTGGACGGGGAGGGGCCCTCGCTCCCGCTCGATGGAAACCGCCCGCCGCAGACGCCCGATTTCGCGGCCTCGGCAACGCTCGCATGGGAGCCGTCGGCGGGCTGGCGGCTCGCCGCGACGCTGCGCCATACGGCGAAGCAATTCGAGGACGATCAGGAAAATGACGTGCTTCCGGCGGCGACGACTCTCGATGCTTTCGCCGAAATTCCGGTCGGCGCAGATTTTTCCTTAATGCTGCGCGGCGAGAACCTGACCGGCGAGGAAATCGTCACCCGCAACGCGGGAGGCGCGATCGATCTCGGCGTGCCGCGGACCGTCTGGGCGGGTTTACGCTACGGCTTCTAGGGCTTTCGGGCGTGCCCGAAAGGCAACACGTGCGAGCCCTGCAACTTTCCAAGCCTTTAGCGGGCCTTGCTGAACTTATGCTGCGCTGCGGCATGATTTGTTGCATTTTTGCATCTGTCCCCAAAAAGCGGCGCAGCGACTCTTGGCAGGCGCAAACGCGCTGATAGTCTCCACTTCCGCGTAAGCCGCCCGAGGTCAAAAGGCCCGGTGGGATTGTGGAGAGGAAAACCTATGACACGTAAGCTTGCAGCCTATGCTGCCGGCCTTTTGGCCTGCAGTTCGTTCACCGTACCCGCCTTTGCGCAGGACACGGAAATGCCCGAGATGCCCGAGGCACCCGAGGCGGATGACAGCGTAATCATCGTGACCGCCACCCGCCGTGCGCAGGACGTGCAGGACATTCCCCTCGCCGTGACCGCGGTCTCGCCGCAGCAGCTCGACAACCAGGGCGTCGACAGCATCCAGGAGGTCGTTTCGGTCGCCACCAGCTTCACGGCCTCCAATGCGCAGGTCGCATCGGGCTCGGTCGTGCTGCGTATCCGCGGCATCGGCACGACCTCGAACAATATCGGCTTCGAAAGCGCGGTCGGGATCTTCATCGACGGCACCTATCAGTCGCGTCCCGGCGTTGCCCTGACTGAACTGGTTGACGTCGAGCGGGTCGAGGTGCTGCGCGGGCCGCAGGGCACGACCTTCGGCCGCAACACGTCGGCCGGTGCGCTCAACATCACCAACAAGCGTCCCGATCTCAACGAGGTCGGCGGCTTCGTGAATGCCGGCTACGGCAATTTCGACGAGATCAGTCTTCAGGGCGCCGTCAACGTGCCGATCGTGGAGGACGCGCTCGCGCTGCGCGTGACCGGTGCCTATCGCGAACGCGACGGGTTCATCACGCTGGTCGATGAGACCGGCACGCCGTTCGACGATTCCAACGACACCGATCAGTGGCTGGTCCGCGCGCAATTGGGCTTCGAGACCGAAGGCGGCGTGCGCGGCCGGATCATCGGCGACTATTCCAAGAGCAATTCGAGCTGCTGCAGCCCGATCGAACTCTACCAGTCGCCGCTGGTGACGGGCGGCGCCTATGCCGCGGTCGGTCTCGGCGCGAATGGCGGCAACGGCCAGCCAACGGTCGCGACCACGCCGTTCGACAATGCGACCTTCCGCGAGGCTCTCAACGACCGCGTCGCATCGGCCAATTTCGCCCCCATCGTCGACATCGACAACTGGGGCATCACCGGCGAAGTCGAATTCCCGGTGGGCGATGATGCGGACCTCATCTTCATCGGCGGCTATCGCAAGTTCGCCTCTAACGAGACCTACGATTCCGATTTCACCGCGCTCGACATCTTCAATGTCGACCTGCTCGACCTCGAACTCGAGACGATCACGGCGGAATTGCGGCTGCAGGGCGAAGCCTTCGAGGGCAAGCTCAACTACATCATCGGCGGTTTCTATTCGGACGAACAGATCGACCAGTCGGTGAGCTTCTCGCTCGGCTCGGATTACGACGCGAATGTCGGGGCGCTGCTGTTCGTCCCCACCGGCGGCGCGCTCGGCGCGGCACCGCTCCAGACGTTGAGCGGCGGGGTCAACCCGGCCGGCACGACGAACACCAACCGCTTCCAGCAGAGCGCGCAGAGCTATTCGATCTTCACTCACAACACCTTCGAGGTGTTCGACGGGTTCGAACTCACGCTCGGCGCGCGCTATTCGTGGGAGGAAAAGGAAGGCGGATTCACCCAGACGGCGGTCAACAACCAGATCTGCCCGGCGATCCTCGGCGCGTTCGGCGCGGGCTTCATCCCCGCCGGGCTCGAAGGGCCAGCCGTCCAGCTCGGCTGCTTCGGCTTCACCGCGCCGGCCGACCTTCCGCAGGCGACCCAGCCGGGACTTCCCGCAGCCTTCCTGCCGCGCACCTTCCAGGCCGATTTCAGCGACGAGGAGCTGATCTACACGATCCGCGCCGCCTATGAAATCAGTCCCGAGGTGAACGCCTATGGCAGTTTCACCCACGGCTACAAGGCGGGCGGGATCAACCTCGATACCACCGCCGCCGTGGCCGGAGCGGACCCGACCTTCCTCTCGGAAGAGGTCGATGCCTTCGAAATCGGTCTCAAGACCCGGTTTCTCGACAATGCGGTGACGTTCAACCTCGCCGCGTTCTACGAAGAGTTCCAGAACTTCCAGGTTCTCGAATTCACCGGGACCGCGTTCCAGACCTTCAACGTGCCGCTGGCCGAGACGAAGGGCCTGGAGATCGAGAGCGTTATCCGGCCGAGCCGCGAACTGACGCTCAACGCCGCCGCGACCATCCTCGAGGCGAGCTATCCGGAAGATTGCGCGGGCGATCAGACGGCTCCGCAGGTGGTGTCGCTGTGCGGCTACGACCTCACCAACGCGCCGCAGGTGATCGCCCTGTTCGGTGCGCTGTGGGAAAAGCCGATCAGCGACAGCGCGGAGTTCTTCCTGTCAGGGCAGGTCCGGATCGAAAGCGACCAGCGCACCTCGACCCAGGCGATCGTGCCGCCGAGCTTCCCGCCCGGCTCCAACCCGACGCAGGCCCAGGTCCAGGCCGCAGCCGCTGCGCAGCCGCTCATCATCGCCGACGTGCAGGACGGCAATGAGTTCATCAACCTTCGCGCGGGGCTCCGCTTCAATGACGGGGCCTATTCGATCGAGGGTTTCGTCAACAACCTGACCGACAACGTGGCTCGCGGGGTGACCTTCAACACCACGCTGCGCGGTTCGGGCGCGGCGAACTCGCGCTCGGCCTTCCCGCTGCAGCCGCGGACCTACGGCGTGGTGCTTCGCGCCAAGTTCTGACGCGCGGCGACAGCCAAACGAAAAACGCCCCGGGAAACCGGGGCGTTTTTTATTTGCGCGCCTGCATCCTCGGGTGCCTCTTCGGGGCTGTTCCCTCCGCTTCGCTACAGGGCCCCTGCGGGCGCGCAGTCGCGCTTGCGACGCCTTGGGGGCCTCGTTAAGGCGCGACCCGCCTTCGTGAGAGCACGCAAACGACGGCGCGGGCGCAGCTATGCTGCGCCTCTGGCGAGGAAGCAGCCCCGGATGGGGCTGCGCAATCACATACTCCGCGCGATCAGCATCTTCATGATCTCGTTCGAACCGCCATAGATCCGCGCGATGCGGGTGTCGCGGTACATCCGGGCGATGGCGTAATCGTTGATGTAGCCCGCGCCGCCGTGGAACTGCAGGCACTTGTCGACCACTTCGGATTGCAGCTCGGTCACCCAGTATTTCGCCATGCTCGCGGTCGCCACGTCGAGTTCGCCTTTCAGAAGCTTGGCGATGCAATCGTTGACGAACACCCGTGCCGCCGTACCGCGCGCCTTGAGATCGGCGAGAGTGAACTGGGTGTTCTGGAAATCCCAGATCGTCTTGCCGAAGGCCTTGCGGTTCTTGACGTATTCGACGGTCACTTCGAGCGCCTTCTCGATTCCCGTCATCGCGCCCATCGCGATCACGAGCCGTTCCTGCGGCAGCTCGCCCATGAGCTGATAGAAGCCCTTGCCCTCGACCCCGCCGAGGATGTTGTCCGAGGGCACGAACACGTCGTCGAAGAACAGTTCCGATGTGTCCTGCGCATCGAGCCCGATCTTGTCGAGTTTCTTGCCGCGCTGGAACCCCTCTGCCCCCTCGGTTTCGAGCAGCATCAGCGAAATGCCCTTGTGGCCCTCGCTGGGATCGGTCTTGGCGACAACGATGATGAAGTCCGCCGTCTGACCGTTCGAGATCCAGGTCTTCGACCCGTTGAGGCGATAGCCGTTGCCGTCCTTCAGCGCGGTGGTCTTGATCGCCTGCAGGTCGGACCCGGCATCGGGTTCCGACATCGCGATCGCGCTGACGAGGTCGCCGGTGACCAGCTTGGGCAGGTATTTCTGCTTCTGCTCCTCGGTCCCGTGGCGCACGAGATAGGGCAGGATGATCGTGTTGTGCAGGCTTGCGGCGAAACCTTCGACGCCGTGCTTGGCCTGCTGGTCGATCACCACCATGTCATGGCGGAAATCGCCGCCATGGCCGCCATATTCTTCCGGAACGGAAACGCCGAGCAGGCCGGCCGCACCCGCCTCGCGCCAGAATTCGCGTTCGACCTGGCCGTCCTCGCGCCATTTGTGGACGCGCTTTTCGGGCGCGTGCTGCTGATAGAACTTGCCCACGGCGTCGGCGAAGATCGAGATTTCCTCGTCTTCCATGAATTCGGGCTGCGGTACGTCGATGACGGGCATTTCTCTCTCCTCTTGATCCCACGTGTTGACGGGCAGACCTGCAACAGGCCCGCCCGCCTCAACTCATTTACCCTTCCAATTGGGCTTGCGCTTCTCGGCGAAGGCGGCTGCACCTTCGCGGGCGTCTTCGGAAACGAAGACGGGGCCGATCAGTTCGCCCTGCTTCTTGTAGCGTTCGTCCATCGCCCAGCCGCGCGACCGCTTCATGATCTGCTTCGAAACCTTGACCGCGAGCGGACCGTTGGCGGCGATACGGGCGGCTAGCGCTTTAGCAGCGTCGAGCGCGCTGCCTTCGGTCACTTCATTGATGAGGCCGAGTTCATAGGCGCGCTTGGCATCGATGAAGTCGCCCGTCAGCGCGAGTTCCATCGCGATGCGTTCGGGAATCTGGTCGGGCAGCATCATCACGCCGCCCGCCGCCGCGACGAGGCCGCGCTTGACCTCGGGAATGCCGAATTTCGCGCCCGCATTGGCGACGACGAGGTCGCAGGCGATCATCAGTTCTAGCCCGCCCGCGAGCGCATAGCCTTCGACCGCGGCGATCAGCGGCTTGGCCGGTGGCGCCTGAACGACGCCGCCGAAACCGCGACCCTCGACCGTCGGGCTTTCGCCGCGCAAGAAGCCTTTGAGGTCCATCCCCGAACAGAACGTCCCACCCGCGCCGGTGAGGATGCCGACCCGCAGGTCGTCCTCGTTATCGAGCCGGTCCATCGCCGCCGCTATGCCTTCCGCGGCGGCCTTCGACATGGCGTTCTTCGCTTCAGGGCGATTGATCGTGACGATCAGGACGCCGTCGTCGACTTCGGTCAGAACTTCGGGGGTTTCGGTATCGCTCAATTTGCTCTCCTATCAAATTTCGGCGTTTCGAATTGCAACTGAATTCTTGTGCGAGTGGTGCAGTGGGCTTACGGAAACGTCAACCGCGATTTCAATAATCCGTGACAGCCAAAGAGGATACCAGAACCATGGGCGAAGCCTACATCATCGACGCAGTGCGCACCCCGCGCGGGATCGGCAAGCAGGGCAAGGGTGCACTGGCCGAACAGCACCCGCAGCATCTCGCCGCGACCGTGCTGAGAGCCATTGCCGAGCGCAACAAGCTCGACACCTCGACCGTCGATGACGTGATCTGGTCGGTGTCCACGCAGGACGGGATGCAAGCGGGCGACCTCGGGCGGATGGCCGCGCTCGATGCGGGCTATGACATCACTTCGTCGGGCACGACGCTCGACCGGTTCTGCGGCGGCGGGATCACCAGCGTGAACCTCGCCGCGGCACAAGTGATGAGCGGGATGGAGGACTGCATCGTCGCCGGCGGGACGGAGATGATGAGCCTGACCGCTGCCATGTCGAAGGAAAAGATGCAGGCCGGGCTCAAGCCGCCGATGATGGGCAGCTACAACGAACGGCTCCAGCGCGTGCACCCGCAGTCGCACCAGGGCATTTGCGGCGATGCGATCGCCAGCATGGAAGGCTTCACCCGCGAGGAACTGGACGAGGTCGGCTACCGTTCGCAGCAGCGCGCGGCCGAGGCGATTTCCGAAGGGCGGTTCGACAAGTCGGTGGTCCCGGTGGTCGACGATGAGGGCAACGTGGTTCTCGACCGTGAGGAATATCCGCGCCCGCAGACCACCAAGGAAGATCTCGCCAAGCTCGAGCCCGCCTTCACCAAGATAGCCGACGTGCCGCTCGACAAGAACGGGACCACGTTCCGCAGCCTCATCAACCAGAAATACCCGGACCTCACGATCGAGCATTTCCACCATGCCGGCAATTCCTCCGGCGTGGTCGACGGGGCGGCCGCGGTGCTGGTGTGCAGCAAGGAATACGCCCAGAAGCACGGGCTGAAGCCGCGCGCGCGGATCGTCGCGACCGCCAACATGGGCGATGACCCGACATTGATGCTGAACGCGCCCGTCCCGGCGGCAAAGAAGGTGCTGGCGAAGGCGGGCATGACCCTCGAGGACATCGACCTGTTCGAGATCAACGAGGCCTTCGCGGTCGTCGCCGCCAAGTTCGTGCGCGACCTCGGGCTCAGTTGGGACAAGGTCAACGTCAACGGCGGCTCGATCGCGCTGGGCCACCCCATCGGCGCGACCGGCTCGATCCTGATCGGCACTATCATTGACGAGCTCGAACGCCGCGATCTCAAGACCGGCCTCGTCACGATGTGCGCGGCGGGCGGCATGGCGCCTGCCATCATCGTCGAGCGCGTCGACGACTTCGTGAACTGAGGACAGTCGCATGATCGCCGACAGCACGCCCGTCATCATCGGGGTCGGGCAGTATTCCGAGCGCGTGCGTGAGCCCGGCTATGAAGGTCTCAATTACATGGACCTTGCCGGGCGGGCGCTGTCGGCGTCGATTGCGGACAGTTCGGCTACGGGCAAGGTCGCGGACAGCATCGACACGCTGGCCGCGATCCGCGCCTTCGAAATGTCGCGTCCTGGCAAGGAGCCGCCCTTCGGCGCGCCCGACAACATCCCCGGCGCGATAGCGAAGCGCGTCGGCGCCGACCCTTCGCGCAAGATCCTGACCACGACGGGCGGGCAGACCAACCAGCAGCTCGTCGGCGAATTCGCGAGCGCCATCGCGGCGGGCGAAAGCCGATGCGCGGTGGTGGTCGGTTCGGAAGCGATCTCGACCGTGCTCGCTCTCGCGGCGAAAGGCGAGAAGCCCGACTGGTCGGAGGACATCGGCGGCGATTACGAAGACCAGGGCTTCGGCATCGACGAACTCATGGAGCCCGCTCTGTTCGCGCACGGCGCGTCCGGGGCGATCCCGCTCTATGCGCTCGCCGAGAATGCCCGGCGCGCAAAGCTCGGCAAGAGCCTCGAGGAATACAGGCTCGATATCGGCCGCCTGTTCGAACCCTTCACCCGCATCGCCGCCGCCAATCCCCATGCCGCCGCGCCCGCGATGCGCAGCGCCGAGGAACTCGCGACCGTGACGGAGCGCAACCGCATCGTCGCAGAGCCCTATCCGCGCATGACGGTGGCGCGCGACCAGGTGAACCAGGCGGCCGCGATCATTCTCGCGAGTGCGGGCCTGGCGCGCGAACTCGGCGTGCCGGAGGACAAATGGGTCCACATCCACGCCGTTACCGCATCGACCGAGCTCAAGCTTTCGCAGCGCCCCGACCTTTCCGCCGCGCCCGCTTCCATCGCCAGCGTCGAGGCGGCGCTCGCGCGGGCGGGCCGGGGAATCGAGGACATCGGCTACATCGATTTCTATTCCTGCTTCGCCATTCCCGTCTTCAACCAGATCGACCATTTCGGGCTCGGCATCGACGATCCGCGCGGCCTAACCCTGACGGGTGGCCTGCCGTTCTTCGGCGGGGCGGGGAACAATTATTCCGCCCACGCCATCGCCGAAGCGGTGGAGCGCGCGCGGCGCGACCGGGGCGCTTTCGCGCTGGTCGGCGCGAATGGCGGCTGGATGAGCAAATACGCGACCGGGATTTATTCCACCGAGCCTGCCGACTGGTCCGCGAATGACCGCTTCGAGAAGCTGCCCCTGGCGCAGGATGCGGTCCCGCTGGCGAAGGAAACGGCGGCGCGCGCCACGGTCGAGACCTATACGATCAACCACGGCAAATCGGGCAGCGATGCCATCTTCATCGGCCGCAACGACAGGGGCGAGCGCGTCATCGGCAATGCCGACCTCTCGGACGAGGCGACCCGCGAACTGTTCGAAAGCGGGGAGCCTTTCGGCGACACGCTCGCGCTCGAACAGGACGAGCGCGGGCGCACGATCGGCCGTCTTGCGCCGATGCCCGGCCTCTAGCGCCCGCGCCGCTCCCCGCCGAGAAAGTCCATCGCATCAAAGCCTTCAGGCGCGGGGACTTCGGTGATCGGATCGTCGCGGTCGTCGAATTCGGTTCGCAGCGCCCGGCTCATCACCGCGTGCATCTGGTAAAGGCAGGTGATGTAGGTGAGTTCGAGGATTTCCTCGTCGCTGAATTCGGCCTTCACCTGCGCGAACAATGCATCGGGCACGCGGCCCGCATGGGTGACGAGCCGATCCGAATAGGCAAGGACGAGGCGTTCCCTTGCGGAAAACGCGCCCGATGTCTGCCATGTCGGTATCGCCTCGATCTTCTCCTCGGGCACGGCGAGCCCGCGCAGGCTCTTGCAATGCTGCGAGAAAACGAACTGGCTGCCGGTCGCCCAGCCCGCCCAGGTCTGTCCCAGCTCGCGAAGCACGGGGTCGAGCTTGCGCTCGGGAGAGCGGTAATAGGCAAAGCCCTGGGCTGCGTGTTTCAGCGTCGCGGGCGAATTGGCGAAGACCGTCCACCAGTCGCCCGGCGTGCCCGTCGCGGTGCCGGGCTCGGCGACGGGATCGCGGTCACCGAACAGCATGGCGTAAAGCGCAAGGACGGTCTTTTCTTCCGCCTCGGCCCTCGGAACCTCCCTCAGCCGAGGCATCAGGCGTCCTCCCGCGTTTCCGCCGTCGCCGGTTCGTGGGCCACGTCCTCGGGACCGAACTTCTTCGTCGTTGCCGCGAATTCGAGCAGGATGCCGTCGGGGTCGGAGAAATAGACCGAGCGCACGAAGACGCCCTCGTGCATCTCCTTTGCATAGCCCGAGGGACTGTCGTCGTGGTTGAAGACCATGTGGGTGTGTTCGACCCCCGCTTCCTCGAGCCGTTCGAGCGCAGCCTCCAGTTCATCCTCTTCCATGTGGAAGGCAAGGTGGTTCATCGATCCGTGCGCGGTCTTGGCATCGAAAGGGAATTTCCTCACCGATGCGATGCCGGGCGCGGCGGGCGGCGCGTCCTTCCACCAGAAGAAGGCGACCGAATTGCCGCCGCCGCAGTCGAAGAAGAAATGCTGTCCGCCATCGGGCAGTTGCACCGTCTTGAAGAGCGGCATCTTCAGCACTTCGGTGTAGAAGCGGACCGTCTCCTTCATGTCGCGGCAGACGAGGGCGACATGGTTGATGCCCTTGGTCTCGATCATTCGTCTCTCCCTTCGCGCGGCAGATTGCACCGCCCGCGCGGCACATGCAATCGCACGGGCAATCGCGCGGGGGGGGCAACCCGCCATCGGCCTTTGACAATCGGAGCCGATTCGCATAGATAGTTACAGTTGTAACCATCTCGAAACATTGCACCCATCGTACCCACCGATTGAAAGAGGCCCCCATGACCCAGCACCCCGGAGACCTGTTCGAAAACCCCGCCGGCCTCGACGGCTTCGAATTCGTCGAGTTCTGCGCCCCTGAAAAGGGCGTGCTCGAACCCGTCTTCGAGGCAATGGGCTTCACGCTGGTCGCAAAGCACCGGTCCAAGGATGTTCACCTCTGGCGCCAGGGTGGGATCAATCTCATCGCCAATTACGAACCGCGCAGCGCGGCTTGGTATTTCGCCCGCGAACACGGGCCGAGCGCGTGCGGCATGGCGTTCCGCGTGCGCGATGCTGCGGCGGCCTATGATCACCTGATCGAAAAGGGCGCCGAACCGGTCCATGTCGAAACCGGCGTGATGGAACTGCGCATCCCGGCGATCCGCGGGATCGGCGGCGCGATCCTCTATCTCGTCGATCGCTATGCCGGGGCCGAGGGCAAGAGCCTGACGATCTACGACATCGATTTCGATTACCTGCCCGGCGTCGATCCCTATCCCGAAGGCGCCGGCTTCCACACGATCGATCACCTCACCCACAACGTCTATACCGGGCGCATGAAGTATTGGGCCGATTATTACGAGAGCCTGTTCAACTTCCGCGAGATCCGCTTCTTCGACATCAAGGGCGAATATACCGGCCTCACCTCGCAGGCGCTGACCGCGCCCGACGGCAAGATCCGCATCCCGCTCAATGAAGAGGGCGAGGGCGGCAAGGGCCAGATCGAGGAGTTCCTCAAGCAGTTCAACGGCGAGGGTATCCAGCACATCGCGCTGATCTGCGACGATCTGATCAGGTGCTACGACCGGCTCAAGGAATACGGCGTGCCGTTCATGACCGCGCCGCCCGCGACCTATTACGAAATGCTCGACGAACGCCTTCCCGGCCACGGCCAGGATGCCGAGGCATTGCAGGCTCGCGGCATCCTGCTCGACGGGACGACCGAAGGGGGCCAGCCCCGCCTGCTGCTGCAGATTTTCGCCGAGGCGCAGGTCGGGCCGGTGTTCTTCGAATTCATCCAGCGCAAGGGCGACGAAGGCTTCGGCGAGGGCAATTTCAAGGCCCTGTTCGAAAGCCTCGAACGCGACCAGATCCGCCGCGGCGCGCTCGAAGTGGGCGAAAAGGAACCCGCCGAATGAGCGAGGCGGCGCACCCGGTCAGGCTGGGCGGCATCCATCATGCCGCCTATCGCTGCAAGGACGCGAAGGAGACCGTGGAGTGGTACGGCCGCGTGCTCGGCATGGGCTACACCACTGCCTTTGCCGAGGATCACGTGCCCTCGACCGGGGAATACGATCCCTACATGCACGTCTTCCTCGATGCCGGGAACGGCAACATCCTCGCCTTCTTCGAACTGCCCAACCAGAAGGACATGGGCCGCGACGAGAACACGCCCGCCTGGGTGCAGCACCTCGCCTTCAGGGTGCCTGACGAGGACGCGCTGCTGGCGGCCAAGGCGCATGTGGAGGGCGAAGGGATCGAGGTGCTCGGTCCCACGCATCACGGCATCTTTAAGTCGATCTACTTCTTCGATCCCAACGGCCACCGGGTCGAGCTCGCCGCCGATATCGGGACGGACGAACAATATGCCGAACTCGCCCGCGTCGCGCCGCTGATGCTGGAAGAGTGGAGCCAGACCAAGAAGGCCCCGCGCCACGCGGACTGGCTGCATGAAATCGCGCGCGAGGAACACGCGGCGAAGGCGTGATGCTGCCCTTTTCGGCCTTACGACCCATTTATTGATCTCGAACAAAGCGCAGCGCGGCCGCCTCCCCCAATCTGGATACATCCAGACAAGGGGAGTCGGTTCACCATGCGTATTCTGTTTGTTCATCCCAATTACCGGTCCGGAGGCGCGGAAATCGCCGGGACCTGGCCGCCCGCATGGGTCGCCTATCTGACCGGTCCGCTAAAGCGCGCGGGCTTTACCGACATCCATTTCATCGACGCGATGACTGAGGGCGTTTCGGATGAGGAACTGCGCGACCGGATGCTCGCGCTGCAACCCGATGTCGTCGGGACCACCGCGATCACTCCTTCGATCTATGCCGCCGAACGCGTGCTCGAGATCGCGGCGCTGAACGTGCCGGGGGCGGTGCGGGTGCTGGGCGGGGTCCACGCGACCTTCATGTACAAGCAAGTGCTCTCCGAAGCGCCGCATATCGACGTGATCGTGCGCGGAGAGGGCGAGGAAATCGCGGTCGAACTGTTCACCGTTATTTCCAATGGCCGCTGGAAGCAGGACCGCGCCGGGATCAAGGGCCTCGCTTTTCGCGACGGCGATAAGATCGTCGCTACGCCCGCCGCCGACACGGTCAAAGACATGTCCACGCTCAAGCCCGACTGGACCATTCTCGACTGGGACCAGTACATCTACCTGCCGCTCAATACCAAGGTCGCGATCCCCAATCTCGCGCGCGGCTGCCCGTTCACCTGCTCGTTCTGTTCGCAATGGAAGTTCTGGCGCGACTACCGCATCCGCGATCCCAAGGATGTGGTCGACGAGATCGAGGACCTGCACGTCAATCACGGTGTCGGCTTCTTCATCCTCGCGGACGAGGAACCGACCATCAACCGGAAGAAATTCATTGAGTTCTGCCAGGAACTGATCGACCGCGGCCTACCCGACAAGGTGAAATGGGGAATCAACACCCGCGTCACCGACATCTATCGCGACAGGGAATTGCTGCCCTTCTACCGCAAGGCGGGGCTGGTCCATGTCAGCCTCGGCACGGAAGCCGCCGCGCAGATGAAGCTGGACCGGTTCAACAAGGAGACCAAGGTCGAGGAGAACAAGCAGGCGATCAAGCTGCTGCGCGACGCCGACATCTTCGTGGAGGCGCAGTTCATCGTCGGATTGGACAACGAGACGCCCGAGACGCTTGAGGAAACCTACCGCATGGCGTGGGACTGGCAGCCCGACCTTGCCAATTGGGCGATGTACACGCCCTGGCCCTTCACTCCGCTGTTCGAGGAGATCAAGGACCAGGTCGAGATCCACGATTTCTCGAAATACAATTTCGTCACGCCTATCATGAAGCCTTCCGCCATGGAGCGGGGCGAGCTCCTTAACGGCGTGATGAAGAACTATCGCCGATTCTACATGCAGAAGGCGCTGTTCCATTATCCCTGGCGCGGGACGGGGTTCAGGCGGCGGTATCTGCTGGGCTGCCTCTATGCATTCCTGCGCGCCGGGTTCAAACGGACCTTCTACGATCTCGGTAAGGCGGGGTACTGGGGCCCGCAGACGCAGAAGAAGGTCGATTTCCAATTCGACGAAAGCCGCGCCGCGGCCGAGGATGCGGCGACCGACTGGCAGACCAATGCCGACCGCGCGGCGCAGGCCAAGGCCCGGCGCGAGGCGGTGCGCAAGCAGATGAAGGAGCGCGGGGAAGAACGCCGCCGCGACCGGATCGACGTGGCTGCGGACAATGACGCATAAGGCGTGCGCCTCCACGCCCGGCGAGGCGGAGATCGGCCCCAATGCCGTTCTCCAGACCGTGCGCGTCATCGAGAAGCGGCTCGGCAGCGAGGTGAGCGTTGCGATCCTGGCCGAAGCCGGGCTTTCGGGCCTTCCGAGCGGGGAGTGCATGATCCGCGAGGCCCATGCGATCGCGCTCCACCGCGCGCTTCATCGCCGTCTTCCGCGCGAGGCCCCGGCGATCGCGCGCTCGGCCGGCTGGGCGACTGCCGACTACATCATCGCCCACCGCATACCGCGCGCCGCGAGGGCCCTGCTCCGTCTGCTTCCGGCCTCGCTCGCCGCGCCGTTGCTGATGGCGGCGATCGGCCGTCATGCCTGGACGTTCGTGGGGGCTGGGCGCTTCACGCCGCGCGGGGGATGGAGCTTCACGATCGATCGCACGCGCGCCGGGGACCAGCCCGCGCCCCCCGCCTGCCTGTTCGAATGGTATGGCGCGGTCTTTACCCGCCTGTTCCGCGAACTCGTCGCCGCGCGCTGCGAATGCGTCCCTTTGGCGAGCGAGAGCGGGAGCGGGGACGAGCGGCTCGTTCGCCATTTCCGGATCACCCGCTTCCCCGCAGCCGAGAGCCGATCTGCCGCGCCCGCGCCGCTCGGTATGGCTCGGATCAACAAGCCGCGAAGCGGGGGAATGCTCGGTTCCTGACCGGCATCCTGCCCGGCGTGGGTGCCCCGGCGTTTCCGGCACCGGGTTAAGGGAAAATCCATGATCCGCGGACCGGCGCCCTTGCGGCTTTGCGCCTAGAAATCCCGGTTGGCGGACCTGCGCTTTTTCCGGTCGAGAACACGAAACGGGCCGGTCGTGGGCATCAAGTAAACGAGCCGCAAGGGCGGGCTGGCACTGGTTGGCCTCCTCGCGCTGGCGGCGCTGGTCAGCGCCTATGGCATCAACACGATCCGCTCCGCGCAGGATGAGCCCACGCAAGGTCGCGAGAGCCCGAACGTCAGCCCGGCGTCGCCCCCTCCAGCGGCCTGTGCGCCCGGCGGGCATCGAGTTCCTCGACGAAGCCGTGGTTTACGTCGCGATGCTCCGCCTCGTCGGCGCGCACGGCGATGATCACGTCGCGCAGCCTCGCATTAGCAGGCAGCTGCCAGTAATCGATCGCGATCTGCGGAGCGGGAAGGTTTTCGTGGCGGCCCGCATCCACCTCGGCCAGATAGGCGGTATAGCTGATGACGGCCTCCTCCTCGAAATAGCCGACCACGCGGTGCGCCGTACGCGGGGCGAAGAGATAGAGGAAGAAGTAGAAATTGTAGAACACCATCTGCGTGATCGCGATTAGCAACCGTTCGAACCAGCTTGGCTGCGCGATCTCGATGAAGGTCATCAGGTGCATGCGCTCGTTCTCGGCCTCGTCGAGCAGCGTGCGGATCCAGCCTTCGTCGTCGCGCATCTTGCGCAGCGCGGTGAGATGCTGCCACAGACCTCCGACCATGCCGGGCACCGCGGCGACCGTTTCCAGCACGACAGCGCGGTGGCCGTAGCGCCTGGAGAAGAACGTGTCGGCGACGAATCGCAAGGCCTTCACGAAGCCGAAGGCGACCTTGTCGCTTGCGTTGCGCGGGGGCACGTGGCTATCGATGACGGCGGCGTGGTTGACCTGCCGGACGAGGGGGCGGGGATCGATCGGTTTCATGGTTTCGGGAACACCCAAAGCTCGCCTGGCCCCTTCTACCCGACCCCATGTCGGGCGCCCTGACCAGAACTCTCTCGGCGAGTTCAAGATAGAGATCGGGGAGGAAATTTCGCGCGAAACCGGCGCAAAGGATGTGCGCTTTTCTGCAACGGATTGCACTCCTGGTCCTGCGCTCATGCGCGAGGCTCAAGTTTTCGCGATGCTCGCGGTGGCGGGTCGGAATTCGCACTGGGCCCGAAGCAAACGCGAAGTAGCCGATGGTCACCGTCGAACCCGCGTGCCTCGCAGGTCCACCCCGGACCCAGGCGCACCGTTTGGCCCGATTGCAATGTGTCGGTCCGCCTGTAAGGTTGAGCCGTTCGGTGGAGATATCGATTGGAACAGGCGGAGAGCCGGGTCGCTGCGCACGGCTTGATGAAGGCGACACTGTTCGGAGATTTCCGGATCGAGACGCCCAGGGGGGAACTCGTTGTCCTGAGCAATCGCCGGGCCGCGCTCCTGCTCGCTGTCCTGTGTCTGGAGCCCGACCATTCGATCGATCGCGAAGCACTTGCCCGGCTGCTGTGGCCGGATCGCTTCCTCGCGCAGGCCAAGGCGAGCCTGCGCCAGTGCCTGCTCGACCTCAGGCGCAGGCTCGAAGAACATGGGATCGACTGCCTTCTGGTGTCCCGCACAGAGGTAGCGCTGGCGCCGGGAAGTCTGGAGTGCGACCTGTTCGATCTTGAAGCCGGACTGTCATCGGACGATCCCGAGGCGGCCATCGCAGCCTTGCTTGCGATCGGAAACCGGCCGCTTATTCAAGGGTCCCCTATCAACCCTGAATTCGAGGAGTGGATGACCACCCGGCGCGACCATGTCGACGCGCAGCTGCGGGCCGCGATTTCGGCGGCGATCCGAAACTCTCCCAAGACGACGAGCGAGCGGCTGCTGGAAGCGGCACGGGCGCGGTTTCCATCTTATCGCACTTTCAACCGCGCGGCCCATCAGGCGAGCATTGCCGTCCTGCCATTCGGCCAGATCGACAGCGTAGGCGGCAATTTCTTCCTCGCCGATGGGATCGTCGATGAGCTTTCGACGCGACTTGCCGGCATCAACGGCGTTGCGCTGGCGGGACGCACATCTGTTGCAGCGATGATCGAGAAGGGGCGGACGCTAACACAGATCGCGTCCGATCTCGGCGTCACCTACCTGATCGAAGGCGAAGTGAGGCGCGACGAGCAGGGGATCAGCGTCCGCATGGCGTTGATCAGCGGCCAGTCCGGCACCGAGGTCTGGTCCGACCGGCTCAGCGGTTCGATCGAGGATTTCTTCGATGGGCGCAGGGTGATCGGCGCGAATATCATCGCCGCGATCTGCCGTGCCCTAGGGCTCACCGCGTCGCCCGCGCCCTCGCGCAAGATGACCCGCGACCGCGAGGCCTACGCGCTCTATCTTCAGGCGCGGGCGATGATCCAGAAGATCGGTGTCGAGGGGGCGTTTACCAAAGGGATTGCGTTTCTCGAACAGGCGCTGGAGATCGATCCGGAATTCGCCGAATGCTGGACTGCGCTCGCCAATGCGCACATCATGACGGCCGCGATCACGCCCAGTCTCGAGCGGGTTGCGCAATCCGCCGAAGCTGCCCGCTGCGCCGAAAGGGCAATCGCGCTTGATCCAGGGCAGGGCCACGCTTGTTCGATCCTCGGGATTCACGAGTGGACCCGGTTCAACCCGGCGCGTGGGCTGGAAATGGCGTTCGAGGCCTATGCCCGCGACCCGAACGATGCTGATGTCTGTTCGCGACTTGGCTCGTGCCTGCTTTATCTCGGAAAGTCGCGCGAGGCGCTGCCCTATGTCGAGGCGGCGGTGGATCGTGATCCGGTCTATGGCCGCAACTACGCGATGCTGACGTCAGCCTATCTGAGCCTCGGCGAGATCGAGAAGGCGTTGGTGGCAGGCCAGCGCATGGCTGATCTCGGCACGCCAGCGATCTGGCTGGCGCTCGCACAGTTCGTCGCGGGCGATCTGGAAGCAGCCGAACGCACGCATTACAATCTGCGAGGTTTTCTCGGCACGACTTTCATGTCTCCGCCCGGTGTGGCGCCGATGGACGAGGCCGCGCGCGATGCCTATTTCGCTTTCGGGGCGCGCGGTATCTACAGCGGTCGGGAGGCGGATCGCGCCGCCTATTGCCAAATGCTGGGCGGGCTTCATGCTACTATGCCCGATCCCCATGACTCGACGATCGCTTTCCCGGCAATCGCGATGGGGCACAGCGATCTGGTGATGAAGATCTATTCCGAATGCATCCACCCGAGCAACATGTTCATCCTCATGAGCCTGTGGATCGACATCGACCCGATCAACCGCACGATCCGCGATTCCCGCTTCATGGACTTCGCCGAACGCATCGGCATGGTCGAAGCCTGGGAGCGTTTCGGTTGGCCCGATCTGATCCCGGTCGACCCCCGCAAGGCCTGATCGCACACGAATTGACGCTTTTTTGACGGTCGGCCCCGTTGACTGATCCGCTGTTCTGGCCGCATCTATTTCCCTGCGCACTAACGAAAAACAAGGCTCGCGGATAACGCTTCCGAACTCTCCGTTCGGACGCGCAGGATCCGTTTTGCTTAAGAAAATCGGCGCTTGGGGGAGCGCGGATTTCAGGAACTCCGGCGAGCGGTTTTTGCGACCCGGCCGCTCGCCGGGGTTCGATGAGCGATCGGCTCGAGGAGAATTGGGGTGACTGAAAGAGCTTTTCGCATGTCAGCTTTTACGGCTGCGCTGTTTCCCGCCCCGGTCACGGTCGCTCACGCGGCCGAACCGGCGCGCGGCCTCGGGCAGGCTTTTTCTGACCGTGGCGAACATGGCATCCGGATGAACCTGGTTTGCCCCGGCGTCACCAACCGCCGCTGCACCGCGGAATCAAGGGCAATTTGGACTCCGAGGCTTTCGAAGGGATGAAGGCGCCGACCCGCCCGCGCCGCATCGGCGATCCGGCCGCAACCGACCGCGTCATCGCTTTCCTCGCCTCCGACGAAGCCCGCTTCATCACCGGCACCACGCTGACCGCCGACGGCGGCTTTCATCTGACACTGTGAAAGGACGCTACCGCGATGCCTGACGATTTCGAAGCGGAGAAAACACGCTGGCCGGAATTGAGGGAGGCGGCATGACGAGCACCGCCTCAGCCATCCCGGCGACCCCCGTCCGGCGCCCGCTTCCGGCGCTGTCCGAGCACCGCGTCGCGCGGTTCGCCGCGATCATCATGCTCTATTTCCTGCAGGGCGTGCCGCTCGGTTTGACGCTTGTCGCCCTGCCCGGATGGCTTGCTGAACAGGGCGCCAGTCCGCTCGAACTCGGCGGGTTTGTAGGGATCGCGCTGCTGCCGTGGTCGACCAAGCTCTTCAACGGCCTTGTCATGGACCGCTTTACCTTCAAGCCAATGGGCCGCCGGCGCGGCTGGATCCTGCTGGCGCAGGCCCTGATGTTCGCCACGCTGCTGGCAATGGCGGCGAGCGCGCCCGGTGCCAGCAACATCGCGCTGCTGACTGCGTTCTGCTTCGCGCTCAACGTGTGTGTCACCTTCAGCGATGTCGCGGTCGACGGAATGACGGTCGACATCGTCCCCGAAGGCGAACGCACCGCGATTAACAGCCTGATGTTCGCGAGCCAGAGCTTCGGCGTTGCGGTTTGTAGCATGGTCGCGGGTCAATTGCTCGCCTCGGGGAATCTGACGATCACTGCGCTGGTTCTGGCGGCGATGGTCGCCTGCGCCTCGATCTTCGTCGCGCTGTTTCGCGAACGGCCTGGCGAACGGCTGCTGCCATGGACGCAAGGCCTGCCCTCGCGCGAATGCGAGGAGCGACAGAATTCGGCCTGGGGGCCGATCCTTCGCGGCGTGCTGCGTTCGGTGATCGCCCCGCGCACGCTGCTGTTCCTGATCGGCACGGGCTGCGCGCAGGCGCTGTTTGCCTTCGCCGATGCAGTCAATCCGACGCTGGCTGTGCAGCAACTGGGCTGGTCGAGCGAACGCTATGCAAGCTTCAGCGCGCTGACGAGCCTCGTGGGTGCAGGGCTGGCGCTGTTCGCGCCGATCGTGCTGGTGCGCTGGTTCGGCCTCAGGCGTGTCATGATCGGGCATTTCCTCGCGATTGCCGCGCTGGCCGCGATCGGGGGCGCAACCTATGGCGGGTGGCAGGACGACCGACTGTTCATGGCGCTGGCCATGGCGCTTTATGCCCTCGGGGTGCTGCTCACCATCGTCCAGATCGTGTGGGCGATGCGGATCAGCAATCCCGCCATCGCTGCCAGCCAGTTCGCGCTGTTCATGGCGGTGCCGAATTTCTCGCGCTCGATCATGTCCGGCAATTCTGGCTGGTTGGTCGAGGGGGGCGGCTATGCAATGACCTATTACGCGGTCGCCGGGATCACGCTGCTCGGCCTGGCGCTGTGCCTGCTGGCGCGCGTCGGGGATGAGCGGGACCTGCCCGGAGCGGCCCAATGACCCGCCCGCGACCAGGTGTCTTCGAGGACGAGCTCGAGCGGCGCCTGGCGATCCTGTCGCAGGGCGAGGAAACGGATCGACGCCTGCCCGCGTCGGACGCTGTAGTGCTGGCGGCCATCACCATCGGTTCGTTCGCAGTCGTTCTCGTTGCGCAGGCGCTCTGACAAATGGCCAACGGGACACGGATCGAAACCGCGCTTGCCGAGACGCTGCCGCTGCTGCCCGAGGAGCGCAGCTGGTCGTTCCGCGACATGCTGGCGGTCAAGAGCGGGCTTTCGATCGCCACTTGGGGCTTCCTGTTCGGTGGGGCGACCGGGCAATTGGTTGGCTTCATCGACGGCGTCATCGCGCTGTTCTTCGGCACCGCCGTCGGCCTTGGCATCCTGTTCTTCGCGCTGCTGCTGCCGGTTTACCGCAAGGGGTGCGAAAGCTTCGTCTTTCTGCGAAGCGCCTTCGGTCCCCTTGGAGCGAGCCTGCTTGCCGTTCCGCTCGTGCTCGGAATGGTGCCTTTTTCCGCCGCCATTCTTTCCACCATGGCGGGCGCCGCGACCGAGGAAGTGCTGATCGGGCTGTCCCTGTTTTCGGCGGACAGCGGCTTGCCCTTGTCCGCGATCATGTCCTTTGCCGTGCTGGGGGTGAGCTTCCTTCTGGCCGCGCGCGGAAGCGACACCTTGCGCCTGTTCAACCTTGCCACCGTGCCGCTGCTCGTGCTGCTTTCGGGCGGATTGCTGGTGGCGGTCTTCATCGAGGCAGGCTGGGAATGCATCTTCGCCGCGGAGCCGCCCGAAACGCGGTGGGACCGCCCGACCCGGCTGATGCTGGCGGTGGAACTCAATATCGTGGCCGCAATTTCGTGGTTCGGCCTTGCCGGCAATCTCATGCGCTATGGCGAAAGCGCGCGCGCGGCGACATGGGGCACATGGATCGGGTTGGTGCCGGTGTCGTTGTTGCCATCCATCGCGGGTCTTGCCTCCTCGCTCGCGCTGGGTTCGGCCGATCCGGTGCAATGGATGACCCCGCTGGTGGGACCGGTGCTGGGGCTGGCGATGCTGCTGATCCTCATCGTTGCCAATGTCAGCAGCGCGGTCGGCTTGCTTCAGGGGAATGTGACGACGATCATCCAGAATTTCGGTGCGCCCATCCGCCGTCTCGGGTTTGCAGGGATGACCAGCATCCTTTGCGTGATCGCCTCGCTGATCATCTGGTTCGCTACCGATGCCCTATATGCCAAATTCTATTCGATAACTGCGTCTTTCGGAGCGATCTTCGCTGCCTGTGTCGGGGTCCTGCTGGCCGACCGACTGGTGCTTCGCCGTTCGGACGCGAATCTGGCGGCCCTGCATAATGCCTCGGGCGGCCCCTATGCCTTCTGGTCCGGCATCAATCCGGCGGCGCTGATCGCGCTTGCTGCTGGGTTTGCAACATATATCGCGCTGCTCGAACCCGTCAGCCAGACGCCGGACGCGCTGTTCCGTTACACCTCGGCGAGCCTCCCCGCGATTGCAGGCGCATTTGTCGTCCACCTGGCGCTGACGCGTCTGGTCACGATCCCCGCCCGGCGCGGCGGCTATGACGGCGTGCGAGGCGCAAGGTTCGACGTCAGCGATGCGGAACCCGCCGAATGAGCGGGAGCCCGCAGCCTGGCCAGCTCCACAAGCGGCTCGGTCTGCCGTTCGCCATCGCCGTGTGCGTCGGACTGGTCGTCGGGACCGGCATCATGCGCGCGCCGGGCGAGATCGCCAACATGGTGCCCGATCCGACGGTCGTCATGCTGCTGTGGCTGGCGGGAGGGCTGTACGTCCTGCTGATGGCCAATGTCGCGGCCGAAATCTCGTCGGCCATCCCCCGCTCCGGAGGGCATTACATCCCGGTCCACGAAGCGCTGGGGGATTCAATGGGTTTACTCGTCGGCTGGACCATGTGGGTCGTCGGGGTTGCGGCTTGCGCCTTCTTGTCGCTCGCCGCGGCGGAGTTTCTGGGCACGGTCGTCCCATGGGTCGCCGACCATGTGGCGAGCGTGGCGGTGTTCTTCCTGCTTTGCGTGACAGCGCTCAACTGGGCCGGAGTGGAAGAAGGTCGCCGAGCGCAGATCATCAGCACCGCTCTCAAGATCGTCCTGCTGCTCGCGGTCGTCGGCGTCGCGCTTGTCATGCCGGCGGGTGAGGCGGCGGGCGAGGTCGAAGTCGCACCGATAGAAGTCGAGCCGCTCTCGGTCCTGACCGTGCTTGCCGGATTGCAGTTCATCGTCGCAGTCTATGACGGCTGGTATGCGTCGATCTATTTCGCGGGAGAAGACAAGGATCCCGGCCGCAACATTCCGCGTTCGCTGTTCCAGTCTGCGATCATCGTCACCCTCATTTACCTTGCCGTCAACTGGGCCCTGATCCGGGCGCTTGATTTTTCGGTGCTGCGCGCATCGACCTTGCCCATGGCGACCGTGATCGAGGCTGCCACCGGGCGGTGGGGTTCGATCGTCGTGGCTCTGGTCGCGGTGCTGATGGCGCTGGGAACGCTTAATGCGGTCGTGATGTCGAACCCGCGCGCGCTCTATGGCATGGCCGAGGATGGCCTGTTCGTGAAATCCGCGCTCAGGGTCAACCGCGGCGGAACGCCCACCTTTGCTCTCGCCATTGGAACATTGCTAGCGATCCCGTTGATCTATTCGGGCGGCTATGTGTTCGTTTTCCGTCTTGCGGGCGCGATGGTCCTGTTCGGGTCGTGCCTGTTCGTGCTGTCCTATTTCGCGCTCCGAAAGCACCGTCCCGACCTCGCCAGACCCTATCGCGCCAAGGGACACCCGTTCCTTCCCGCGCTCGCCCTGATGATCAACCTTGCGCTTCTGACCGGTTTCGTGATCGCCGAACCGGTCAGCGGGGCAATCATGGCGGGGATGATTGCGGTCTGCATCCCTGTCGGCCTTCATCTCGAGCGCGAGAAACGGCGGCGTGCCTCGACAGCTACCTAAGCACCTTCGGAAGTTGGCCCGCAGCTAGGCGAACCGATGCGGCTGCGTCGGATTGCCTTTGGATCGGCTCTTGCCAGACTGATTTCGTCGCGACAGTAAAGCAAGAGGTCGGTTTGCTAGGAGACAGTCGTTCGAACGTGGCGAACTGCGGCAGCTTGGTGGGAAGCGGACACAGATTCGTGAGATCGCTTCGAGGGCTCAAGCGAGCAAGTAACTTTATTTCCCTTCAGCAACATTGAGCCGTCATGCAGTTGATCTGAAAAGCCTCGTTAGGCAAACCCATGACTAACGAATGCGCAATACACCGAAGTCTGCTGTAAAACTGACAAAATTTACTGAGACATTTTTGACGATTTGTGTTTTCTTGTGATTGACGGGTGGGCGACTCGAACAGGGGAATCAGCATGTCAAAATTGCGGCTTCTAACCGGCGTAGGATTTCTGGGTTTCGCAGGAGGGCTCTTGCCAGTCCCTGCCAGCGCTTCAGACCCCAGCAATCAAGCAAACGAAGACATCAGTTTGGAAGCGCAAGGCACCTTTGTGGGGTTTCGAAGCGATGCGCCAGCCGTCTCGCTTGAGCTACCAGATCCGGCCGCAATGGCCGACTACATCGCCCTTCGATCATCACCCAACGCTCGAGTGGATCTGACGCTGGAGGCCCCTAATCTCAGCGATTATCGGGCAAACACTGGCACGCCCGGCAATGACGCCATCCAGCCTGAGATATTTGTGCGCGATGATGTCGGGCTGCCAGCCTCCTTCGACGCCGATGATACGCAGCCTTCTGTCGTCCAGATTTTCAGTCAGGACAACGTGACGGGCGACGTGTTTCTCAATTGTACAGGCAGCGTCATCAATCCTCGCACCATTCTGACCGCCGCACACTGCTTGAATTTCAATTCGTCGGAAGCCTATGGCCTGCCCGAAATCGGCGCTGCAACTACTATGCTGATCGCCACAGGAGCGGACACCTCTTCGCGGCTGTTCAATTATCTTGCCACCGGGGCCGGTTACGCTGAAGGCGGTCTGGCGCAGAGCACCGACGTGGTCATCCATCCATCCGCCAACCTAGACGATGGCGGGCTACCTTTCCCATTCGCAGACATAGCTCTGATCGCGGTCGACCAACCGATCACCGATGTTCCGATCCTGCCTATTCTGCTAACCCCGCTGACTGAGCTCACGAGGGTTGTGCAGGTTGGCTATGGCTCGTTCGGGGCCGGGCTTGGCGGGCCTCCGGCGGATGCAACTATATTGGATAGTCTCCTGCGGCGCGTTGGCGAAAATGACCTCGGCGCTCTTGCATCCTTTGCTGATTTTGATGACGTCGTGTTTGCCAACGATGCACCCAACGCAGTCAATTTCGGTAGCAGCACTCAGCCGTACTATTGGACCGACTTCGATTTTCCAGACCGTGATGCGTTCGGCCTGACAGGCTGCAACTTCAACGGTAATGGACCGGAATGCGCGACCCTGGGCGATATCATCTCGACCGATTGGTTTGACGGCGACGCCTTACCCAACGAGGTTGGAACAGCTCCGGGGGACAGCGGTTCGCCGCTGATCGTGCCCGACCTCTACGATCAGCCGGTCAATATTGCGGTGCTTAGCGGTGGGGTAAGTTTTTTTCGCGAGTTCCTCAATGCCACATTGGGTTTCGACAACACCTATGGCGACATCAGCTTTTACAATCCGATCTACCCTTTTTTCCAGTTCATAAGCGAAAACACGTCGTACAAATACGTCTCAGCCAAAGCTGGGAGCGGGAACTGGTCTGACCCGAACCGTTGGACCCAGGATCTTGACCCCGCGTTCCTCATCGATGACGGCACCGGCAATCTCGTGAACGGCTTGCCCGAAGGCGAAGAGGCCGGCATCTTCTCGGTCGGCGACAGCATCGGGATCATTCTAGGCACCGATATTGCGGACTTCCCAGATATCGTGTCTCCCTTTGGTCCGCAGCCGGGCGATCCGAATTTTGGTGGTAACCTGCCAGAGAGTTCAGCGCTATTAGGGCCGGGTTCGACAGGCTTTGTTGCGCAGAACACCGATGGCTCACCGGGCCAGTCGTTTGAGAACCCGGCCCAATATTTCGAGGTCCACCTCAACAAGTTTGGCGTGACGAATGTCGATATTGATGTCGAGATCGACAAGCTAGTGCTCGACAACGGCCTCGCTTTATTTAACCTTCCCGAAGAGCGCACCTTCAACACAATCATTGGCTACGAGCAGTTCAACGGGACCGCGAGGATCGATGGACAGTTCAACGCGGGGCTAGTCGCTCTGATGGGCGGATTGCTGACCGGCGAAGGGACGGTTGCGAGTGAGGTCGTGTTCAACATCGGCGCTGGCGTTGCGCCGGGAGGTCTGTTTGGCATCGGCACGCTCACCATCGATGGGGACTATGTCCAAGCTAGCGACGCAGCGCTGTTGGTGAACACCGAAGTCCGCCGTCGGCAAGTCACCAATGACCTGTTGTCGATCACCGGCGATGCAAGCCTTGCTGGCAATCTCATCGTGGCGGGAAATCGTCGTCTGCGTTTTGCCGACGAATTTGCGGTGCTTGCCGCAAACACGATTGCCGGCGGCTTCGACGAGACCCTCCTTGTGACCTTCTCACCGCTTCTCTTTGCTGAGTCGCGCGTCGAAGGCGGCGAGGTAATCGTTGATGTGAAGGCTCGGCGTCTGCGCGATCTGTTCTCGTCCTTCCGCAACCTCAAGTCGCTCGGAGCCGCGCTCGACACGCTTCGTTTCGATGGGCGTTTCAACGAGTTTGTGGGGCTGTTCGACGTGATCGACGGCGCCGGCGTCAATGCCCTCGTCCCAACGCTGCAATCCTTGACGCCGATAAGTGCGTTTGGCCAATCGACCGTTGCGACAAACTTCTCGCAGCGGTTCACCGGGCAAATCTCGCAGCGCACGCTAGCTTTGCGTGGGGGTAACCGGGCGGCCAACACCTTCTCCGCTGCGGGCGCTGGTCAGGTGTCGAACATTGCACAGGTCGGCGGCGCTGAAATCGGCAAGCTCGGCTTTTTCGGGACGGTGAGCGGTCAGTATCTGGTCACCGCTCAAGAGCGCAACACTGGCAGAAACGCCTTGGAGGAATCAGCCTTCATGCAGGCCGGCGAACTGACGCTGGGTGCGGATTTGCGGATGTCCGAAAATCTGACCATCGGCTTTGCAATGACCAGCATCCAGAACAGCGCGCCGGTTCTGGGCTTCCGACAGCGCGCGGACGACACCAGCCTTTCCGGGGCAGTCTACGCCGCGCTACAATCGGGCCAGATGTTTACGGACGTCTATATGGGCTTCTCACGCCAGAGCTTTGGCGTTGAGCGCGCCAGTCAAGGCAACTTTGCCCTTTTGTATGACAGCGCGAGAGGCGAAGCGCAGGGCCGCCAGCAGTTTGGTGGAGCGCGCGTCGGTTACGCATTTGGCCTTGCGCCGGGCGTGAAGGCGGGGCCTGTGGCCAGCGTCGACTATGTACGCAGCGATCTTGGCGGTTTCTCCGAGTTCGGAGCGGGCGACTTCGGTCTCACCGTGCTTGACCGTACTTTCACCTCGGTCGGAGCAAAGGCAGGCATGATGGCGTCGCTTGAAACCGGTATGGGGCGCAAAGGCCGGCTGACCGCTTTTGGGTCGGTGGCTTACGCGCGGGAACTGGCTGACACGCAAGACATCGTCACCGCCGCATTCCTCAGCGCCAAGGATGTGCCATTTACAGTCGTCAACCAGCTTGACCCGAACTGGGTCTCGCTGTCGGCCGGTTTCGATTTTACGCTTGGTTCGCACTTCAGCGTTGGCCTAAGCGGGCAGTCCGACATGGGCCGCGGCGTGCTGACGAATAACCAGGGACGTGTGAACTTCAACTGGAAGTTCTAGGCTGGCTGCCAACAGCCACTCTTTGCCTGACCGGTGGCATGAATGTGGGCGAGGCGCGCATCTGAGCGCCTCGCTCCGTTCCCACTCGCGCCAGTCAGTCCTGCGATATGCCGTTGAACATTCTAGACGCCTGCCAGCTGTGCACATGATTTGTTCTCAAAGTCCCCGTCAGAGCAAACGTCCATGATGGGGGCGCTAACGGAAAGGCGGCTTCTAGGGGCTCACCGCCCAATTCTTGCCTATCTCGAGTCGACTCCAACCTTGCCGCTCGAACTGGGCTAGGTCATGCCAAAGATTGCGGACTGGCTGCTTTCGGAGGTATCCTGTTCCCTGCCCGCTGCTACGAGGTGGGTGGATTGCCGAATAGCATCCCTTGACGTCGCTCAAGGCGAGGCCGACAGGCTGCGGTCATAGCTCGATGCTGGGGCACGCGGCGGCCTCCGGTACTCGACCCCGCCAGTCCGCTTTTGTACGCATGCCGGAAAATCGGGGGGCAGCGGTGTGATCTATGGAGAGGGCTAGATGAGCGACGAAGCAATGGATGTCGCGAGGGATGCTTTCGGTGCTGAACCGGCAGTCTGAGGATCGGCCTGAATGAAGGACGGATACGATCGCGTCGCACCGCCGATCTCGGGCGGTGTGCTGGCTATTGCCATCCTCGCGCTGGCCGGTTGCGCCTCGCTTGCTCCCGAGCAGCCTACGATGAGCAGCGTTCAGCCCGTTCCCGAGCAGTGGGTTCTGGCGGAACCCGGCGCGACGGATATTCCGCTTGAGCGCTACTGGGTCATGCTTGAGGATCCGCTGGTTGAGGAGTTCGTGGGGCGCGCAAGGGCCGAAAACCTCGATCTCGTTCAGGCGGTGGCACGCCTGCGCGCCGCGCGGGCGTTCCTGCGACAGGCGCGTGCCGACCGCGTGCCCACCGTCAATGCGAGCGGCGGCGCGAGGCGCGATGTCGGCGATTTTGCTGCTGACGACGTGCTGCTTTCGGCTGGTCTCGATGCTGCATGGGAGATCGACCTGTTCGGGCGGATCGACGGTTCGATCGACGCGGCGCGCAGCGACGTCGAGGCGGCGGGCTATTCGCTCGGCGATCTTGAGCGGGTGATCGTCGCTCAGGTGGCGAACCAGGTGGTGACGGCCCGCTCGCTGGCAGAGCAGCTCGCGATCGCGCGCGAGACACTCGCCAACCAGGACGACAATCTCCAGATCGCGCGCTGGCGCAACCAGGCGGGACTGGTGAACAGCCTCGATGTCGAGCAGGCGCGCACCCAGCGGGCACAGACCGCGGCGAGTATCCCGCAGCTTGAAAGCAATCTCGTCGCCGTGGCCAACTCGATCTCGACCCTGATCGGCGAGACGCCGGGCCGGGTCTACCGGGCGTTGGAGGAGGCTCCGCGCTCGGTGCCCGTGCCGCCAATCGACGTCGCGCTCGCGGTGCCCGCGGACACGCTGCGCCGCCGTCCGGACGTGAGCGCCGCCGAGGCACGGCTCGCGGCCGACCTCGAGCGCGTGGGCGTCGCCCGCACACAGCTTTTTCCGCTGGCGCGGTTGTCTGGCACGATCGGCACCAGCGCCACCGATGTCGGCAGCCTGTTCGATCTCGTTACCGGAAACGTCTTCGCCAGCCTGTCGCAGCTGATTTTCGACGGCGGCCGGGTGCGGGGGCGGATCGAGGGGGCACAGGCTGCCGCCGACGGGTCGCTCGCCGCTTGGAGGCAGAGCATCCTCTTCGCGCTCGAGGAAGTCGAAAGCGCGGCGGTCGATCTCGATACCAGCGCCGAGCGGGTGATCGCCCTTGCCGAGGCTACCGAGGGCGCACAGAACGCCGCCATCCTTGCGCGCAGCCAGTACCAGGCCGGCCTCATCGATTTTCAGCGGCTTCTGGTCGCCGAGAGCCAGTTGCTCGGCACGCGCAACGCACTCGTGAATGCCGAGGCGGGACGCGCGATTGCCTTCATCAGCCTTGCTCGCGCATTGGGCGGAGGGTGGTCCGTGCCGGAAGGGACAGGCATCGAACAATCGGCGGCGAGGGAGCCCACGCAGTGAACGAAGCGACCAATCCGGCCGATCCGGCCAGCGTGGACGAATTTCTCGGCACGCAGCCGCGCCCGCGCTGGCGACGGTGGATGAAATATTGGCTGCCCGGCCTCGGCGTGCTGCTGCTGGTGGTCACCGTCGTCCGGTGCACGGCCGATGCCCCGCCTCCCGACTACATCACCCAGGAGGTGACGCGGGAATCGCTTGCCCTGTCGGTCACCGCGACCGGCAACCTGCGTCCGACCAACCAGGTGGAAGTCGGCGCCGAAGTCACAGGCCCGGTCGACAGCGTCACGGTCGACGTCAATGATCGCGTTTCCAAGGGCCAGGTGATCGCGGTCATCAACACCGAAATCATCGACCAGCAGATCGCCCAGGCTCGCGCCAATCTCAACGCCGCCCGCGCCGGGCTGGCGCAGGCGCAGGCGACGCTCGACATCGACCGCGTCCAGCTTGCGAGGCTTGAGGAAGTGCGGCGGCTTTCGGATGGGCGCGTTCCCTCACAGATCGAACTCGAGCAGGCCGAAGCGGCCGTGGAGCGGGACCTTGCCGCGGTGGCCTCCGCCCGGGCCAACATCGAAGCGGCCGATGCCTTGCTCAAAGGCAATCTCACGACCCGATCCCGGGCGGTGATCCGCTCGCCGGTCGATGGCGTGGTGCTGGCCCGCCGGATCGAACCCGGGCAGACCGTCGTCGCGGCCTTCAACACCGTGACCCTGTTCGTCATCGCCGAGGATCTTTCGAGAATGCAACTGCGGGTCGCCATCGACGAGGCGGATGTCGGCCAGGTGAGGGCTGGGCAGGAGGCGAGCTTCACTGTCGATGCCTATCCCGGCCGCCGTTTTCCCGCTACGCTCGAGCGGATCGACCTTGCCTCGGGCAACACGGTCGAGGGGCAGGCAGGCGGGGCGGCAGCGGGCGGTGCGGGGGCGAGCGCGGTGGTCAGCTACGAAGCGCGGCTCGTAGTTGCGAACCCGGAAGGCCTGCTGCGGCCCGGCATGACCGCCACCGCGACGATCGCCACCCAGAACACCGGCAAGGCGCTGCTGGTGCCCAATGCCGCGCTGCGCTTCCGACCCGATGCACAGGAGGAAAGCGGCGGCGGCGTGTTCCAGCCGCAGATCGGGCTGGAGGAGCAGAAGCAGCAGGCCACGATCGGCGTGGGCAGCCGCCAGCAGGTGCAGGTTCTGCAGGATGACGGGACGCTCGAGCCCGTCGAGGTCATCACCGGACGCAGCGACGGACGGCGCACCGTGGTGCGCTCCGAAATCCTCGAACCCGGCATGAAGGTCGTAACCGGGGTCAGGGCGGCGGGCCGATGACGGGCGAACCGCTGATCCAGCTCGAGGGCATCACCAAGACCTTCGGCAGCGGAGCGGCGGCGTTCCAGGCGCTCAAGGGCGTCGACCTGACCATCGAGCGCGGCGAATTCGTCGCGATCATGGGACCGTCGGGCTCGGGCAAGTCGACGACGATGAACATCCTGGGGTGTCTCGATGTGCCGACCGCAGGCGTGTTCCGGTTTCGCGGCGTCGAGGTGCAGAAGCTCGACCGTGACCAGCGCAGCCTCCTGCGGCGCCGCTATCTCGGCTTCGTGTTCCAGGGCTTCAATCTGCTCGCACGTACGACTGCGCTGGAGAATGTCGAACTGCCGCTGCTTTATCGCGGGGAGAGCAAGGCCGTTCGCCGTGCGGCTGCGATGAAGGCGCTCGACCAGGTGGGGCTGGCGCCTTGGGCCAATCACACCCCGGCGGAGCTGTCGGGCGGCCAGCAGCAGCGTGTCGCCATCGCCCGTGCGCTGGCGACCGAACCGGACGTTTTGCTCGCCGACGAGCCGACCGGCAATCTCGACAGCGAACGCTCGGTCGAAATCATGGAATTGCTGCGGCGTCTCAACACCGAGGGGATCACGATCCTGATGGTGACGCACGAGGAGGAGATGGCGGCCTTTGCCAAGACCATCGTGCGCTTCCGCGACGGACTGGTCGAGCGGGTGGATCGCGGAGCGCTCGCCGCTGAAGGCAGTCCCGCCTGATGCTAGGCACGACGATCCTTCTCGCCCTGCGCGAAATCCGGCGGCACATCCTGCGCTCGATCCTGACGACGCTCGGCATCATCATCGGCGTCGCGGCGGTGGTCACGATGGTGACGCTCGGCAACGGGGTGACCGCCTCGGTCCAGGAGGAAATCTCATCGCTCGGCGCGAGCAATTTCATCGTCTTTCCGGTGCGCACGGACCGGGGCACGATCCGCCCCTTCGACGAGGACGACGTGCGCGCGGTGCAACAGCAGATCGCCGGCGTCACCATTGCCGGCGGCAACGCCGGAGCCAGCGCCACGGCCTTCTACAACGGTCAGGACTGGGACACCCGCGTGCAGGGGGTGAACAACGCCTTCCTCCAGGCTCAGTCTATCAACGTAACCGAGGGGCGCGGCTTCACCCCCGACGAGGAGACGGCCGGCAAGAACGTCTGCCTGCTCGGGCTCAAGGTGCGCGAGGCGATATTTCCGCCCGGCGCCAGCCCGGTGGGCGCGCGAATGCGGCTCGGCGACGTGTCGTGCCAGGTGGTCGGCGTGATCGAGGAGCGCGGCCAGGGCGGCGGCGGCGCGGATGATGACGATGCGGTCTACATGCCGCTCAAGACCGTCCAGCGACGCTTCAAGGGCAATGACAACCTCGACTATTTCGTGGTGAAGTATGATGCAGCCTACCAGGCCGGTGTCATCCAGGATTCGCTGGTCGACCTGCTGCGCGAACGCCGCCTGCTGCAGGACGGCCAGCCCAACGACTTCAACGTGATCGACACCGCGCAGGTCAACCAGGCGTTGGGCGCCGCGACCGGCGCGCTTACGGCAATGGTTGCGGTAATCGCCTCGATCAGTCTGCTCGTCGGCGGTATCGGCATCATGAACATCATGCTCGTTTCGGTGACCGAGCGCACCCGGGAGATCGGCATCCGCCTCGCGATCGGCGCATTGGCAAGCGAGGTGCGGCTGCAATTCCTTACTGAAGCGGTGGTGCTTTGTGCGCTGGGGGGGCTCGTCGGTATTGCCCTGGGTTTCGCGGCGTCGATCGGACTGGCCACGGTGATCGACGTTCCGTTCGTTTTCGATCCCGTCATCAATATCGTCAGCTTCGCCTTCGCAGCGGGCATGGGGATCGTTTTCGGATACTACCCTGCCAGACGCGCATCGCAGCTCGATCCGATCGACGCGCTGCGCCATGAGTGAGCAACCCCGCTGCGCTGAGAGGTGTCTGACCGGGGCAGGTAGGCGATGAGCTGGCGCCCCTAAGGAGTGCTCCCGCCCGCCTAGAAGATCGAGCAGATCGGAAAAGCAACCTTGGATGGGATGGCGTTTTCGAGAAGATCTACTGGCCGATAGCGATCCCAGCTTTCGCTTGGATGACGGAAAGTGCAATCGCAGATCCCCCCATTTCCTGCGGCTTGGGACGCTCAGGCTACCTGCTCCTAGCAGGCAGACCGCTTGCTCGGCTGCTTTGCCAAAAACAGACCGGCAGGAGCCGACGCCGAAGCCGACCTTCACCGGGGGGCTTGCCTGGCTCTCTGACCGGTCCTGAAAGGACCTTGATAGCCGATCATAGCGGTTAGGCCGCAACCCCCGCTGTGAAGGTCCAGCCTCAACCCCATCGCTTCGGCAAGGTCGCGCGCTATTGCGAGGCCAAGCCCTGATCCGGGCATCTTGGGATCAAAGCGTGTGCCGACCTCGAATGCGCGGTCGAGGTCCGTTTCCGTCATGCCGGGGCCGTCGTCCGCGATCTTGACGGTAAGCCCGTCCGCATGGTCACATTCAAATGTCAGGGTGACCGCAAACCGCGCCCATTTGCCTGCATTGTCGAGCAGGATCGAGAGCAGTTCGGCGAAATCCACCGGGTCGAGCGGCAGGACCAGCCCCTCGCAGCCGCGCGCGCTCATCGTGAAGCGGCGATCGGGGTGAAGCCGCTCCATCGCGCGCAGGATCGGGACAGCGATCTCGGGAATGACGACGCCCTTGCCCGATCGTTTCCGCCCCGCCGATGAGCGGGCGCGGGCCAGCTGGTATTCGACCTGCTGCTCCATCGCGCGCGCCTGGTCGAGCAGGACCGCACCCGAGGCGGCGCATTCGCTGCGCTCGGTCAGGCGCTCCGCCTCGTCGGTGATGACCGCGAGCGGGGTGCGCAGCGAATGGGCGAGATTGCCCGCCTGAACGCGAGCGCGGGCGACCATCTCCTCGTTCTGGCGGATATAGGCGTTGAGATCGGCTGCGAGCGGGGCAATTTCCGCCGGATACTCGCCTTCGAGTTCGAGCGCCTCGCCGCGTCGCAACCTGCCGAATGCCGCGGCAAGCCGGTCGAGCGGCCTCAGCCCGAAGGCGATCACCGCCAGCCCTGTTCCCAGCAGCAGCGTCGCAAGTCCGGCCAGCCACAGCGCGAGGTCCGCGGCGAAGGCGTCGATCAGCCGGTCGAGTTCGCTCTGGTCGGTGGCGATGACGAAGTGAACGTCCTCCCCCGCCGGGCCGGTCCGGGTGAAGCCATATGTGATTGCGGCGCCGGTCGGCCCGCTTTCCACCCTGTGCAGGATCTCGGGCGAATGGGCGATGCTTTCGTCGAGCGCCCCCTGCGTCATCGAGCGCGAGCGCAGCGGCTCACGTCCGGGAGCGGTGACCTGCCAGTAGAATCCCGAAAGCGGCACCTCGTAACGCGGGTCCGACAGCGGGCGCGACAGGCGGATCGCGCCGTCAGGGGCGATCTCGGTCAGGCGCGCCAGCTCGCGCACATGGACCTCGAGCTCCTCGTGATAGGATTGCTCGACATGGGCCGAGAAGATGCTCGCCGCCGAAATCCAGATCGCGGCGATGCCGAGCAGGACCCACAGGCTTACCGCGAGCAGAAAGCGCAGCCTGAGGCTGGAAAGGGAGGGGAGGCGTATCATCGCTCGAAGCGGTAGCCCATTCCGCGCAGGGTCGTAATCCGCTCGCGTCCGATCTTGCGGCGCAGGCGCCCGACCAGCACCTCGACGGTATTGAGTTCGCGCTCCGCGTCGAGTTCGTAGAGGTTCTCGAGGATGTCACCCTGCGACATGACCTGCCCGGGGCGGCGCATGAACAGGTGGAGCAGGCGGAATTCCTGGCGGCTGAGCGAAAGCGGTTCGCCGCTTTTACGTGCGGTGCGTGCGAGCGGGTCGAGCACGATGTCGCCCGCCTCCAGCGAGGCGCTGCGCGAGCCTTGCTGGCGGCGGAACAGGGCATTGAGTCGGGCGAGCAGTTCCTCGAAGCGCACCGGCTTGACCACGAAATCGTCCGCGCCCGCATTGAGGCCCTCGACCTTGTCCTGCCAGCTGCCGCGCGCAGTGAGGATCAGGATCGGCGTTTCCACCCGCCGGTCGCGCCAGCCTCGCAGGAGGTCGAGCCCGCTCCCGTCGGGCAGGCCGAGATCGAGGATGATCGCGGCCATGCGCTCCACGTCAGGCCAGTCCTCCGCCTCGCTTTGGCTCGTGGCGAGATCGACTGCAAAATCGGCCGCGCGCAAACGCTCCGACAGGCGGCGACCGAGCTCGGGATCGTCCTCGACGAGCAGGATGTGCATGGCGAAATCCGTCCTTTCCGCCGCCCGGAGTGGCGCGCGAAACTGACAATAAGCTGGCAGGCTGACAAGTTGTTGTCAGCTAGGGAGCCCACACGGCGGGGCATGAAAACGCGTCCCATCGCCCTTCTTGCCGCCCTCGCCGCCATGGCGGGCCTGCCGGCCTGTTCCTCCCCCCAATCGGAACAGGCCGGCAGCGATGCAGGCGAGCCCGCCCAAGCCCCGGACGGCCTCGCGATCGAGACGGCCGAGGTTATGGAGATCGACGGCGTCCCGCTGGGCAGCGTGCCGGGGACGATAACCCTGCCGCCCGAAGCGCGAGTCGCGGTGACCGCTCCCTTTCCAGGGGCTGCGGTGCGGGTCTACGTGATCGAGGGCCAGCGCGTCGCGCGCGGCGATCCGCTTGCGCTCGTGCGCGCGGCGGAGCCGGTGCAGATCAGCGGCGAACTGGCCCGCGCGCGCTCGGCCGAGAAGCTGGCCGAGGCCCGCGCGAAGCGCCTCGCCCAGCTCGCCGAGGAAGGGATCATCGCCGAGGCGCGCGCCGACGAGGCGCAGGCGGAATACGAACAGGCCCGCGCGACCCGTGCGGAGGCGGCCCGCCTCGCGGCGCTCGGCGGGATCGGGCCGGACGGGACGATGACGCTGGCCGCGCCCATTACAGGCCGCGTCGCCCATGTCGGGGTCGAAACGGGCGGCGGCGTCGACGGGATGGGCGCGCCCTTCGTGATCGAGGCCGACGGCGCCTATCAGGTCGAACTGCAATTGCCCGAACGGCTTGCGCGCGAAGTGCGGCCCGGCATGGCGGTCGAGATCGCGCTTCCCGGCGCGGACGGAGGGGCGCTGCAGGTGGGCGGACGTATCATCGCGGTCGCGCCTTCGATCGACCCGGCGACGCGCTCCGTCATGGCTCGCGCTAGCATCGGGGCCGCCCCGGGCGTGGTTGCCGGGCGCAATGTGAGCGTCATGATCCGCGGAGGCAGCGCAGGGCTCGCGGTTCCCGAGCGCGCGGTCACCCGGATTGGCGGCGCCGACCACGTTTTCGTCCGCGAGGGCGAGGACTGGGCTCCCCGCCCGGTCGTCGTCGGAGCGGTCGGCGGCGGGCAGGCGGTCATCGCCGAGGGGCTGGAGGCGGGCGAAACGGTCGCGGCAAGCAGCATCGCCGAACTCAAGGCAATGAGCGCGGAGTAGGCGCAATGCTCAACAAGCTCGTCGAAAAGGCGCTATCCCTGCGCCTCGCCGTCCTCGGCCTTGCCGCGATCCTCGCCGGGATCGGGGGCTGGTCCTTTGCCAACCTGCCGATCGACGCCTTTCCCGACATCAGCACGACGCAGGTCAAGATCATCCTCAAGGCCCCCGGGATGACGCCGGAGGAAGTCGAGAGCCGCGTCGTCACCCCGCTCGAGATGGAACTGCTCGGCATTCCCGAACAGACCGTCCTGCGCTCGGTCGCCAAATACGCGATCGCCGACATCACCATCGATTTCGAGGATTCGACCGACATCTACTGGGCGCGCCAACAGGTCGCCGAGCGGCTCAACGCGGCGATGGGCGACCTGCCGCCGACGGTCGAAGGCGGTCTTGCGCCGATTTCGACGCCGCTCTCCGAAATGTTCATGTTCACGCTCGAAGGCCCGCAGAGCCTCGCGGAAAAGCGCCGCGTGCTCGACTGGACGATCCGCCCCGCGCTGCGAACCGTCCCCGGTGTCGCGGACGTCAACGCGCTGGGCGGCTTTGTCGAGACTTTCGAGGTCGCTCCGCGCGTGAACGCGCTCGCCGCCGCGGGGCTTTCGACCACCGACCTCGCCGCCGCGATTCAAGCAAGCAATCGCAATGACGGCGCGGGCAGGCTCGCGAGCGGCGAGGAATCGCTCATCGTCCGCTCGACCGGGGCGATCCGCACGCTCGACGATCTCACGGCTGTGGTGGTCCGTTCGCAGGGCGGCGCGGTGGTCCGCGTGGGCGATGTCGCCGACGTGCACACCGGCAGCCTGACGCGCTACGGCGCGGTCACCAAGAACGGCAGGGGCGAAGCGGTGCAGGGCCTCGTCATCGGCCTACGCGGGGCCGACGCCTCCAAGGTCGTCGAAGGGGTCAAGACGCGGCTTGAGGAAATCCAGCCAAGCCTTCCCGAAGGTATGAGCGTCGATGTCTTCTACGACCGCTCCGACCTCATCGGGCGCGCCGTGGGCACGGTCGAATCCGCCCTGCTCGAAGCGACGGTGCTGGTCGTCATCCTGCTGCTCCTTTTTCTCGGTGACCTGCGCGCCTCGGTGATCGTTGCTCTGGCCTTGCCGATGGCGGCGCTGCTGACCTTCATCTTCATGCGATCGATCGGGCTGACGGCGAACCTGATGAGCCTCGGCGGGCTCGCCATCGCAGTCGGCATCCTTGTCGACGGGGCGGTGGTCGTGGTGGAGAACGTGGTCGAGCGGCTGTCGGACGAAAAACACAAATCGCTCGGCAAGCTCCACAACGTCTATGTCGCCGCCGCCGAGGTCGCCAAGCCGGTCGCCTCGGGCCTCGCGATCATCGCGATCGTGTTCCTGCCGCTGCTCACGCTGGAAGGGCTGGAGGGCAAGCTGTTCGCTCCCGTGGCGCTCACCATTGTGCTCGCGCTCGCCTCGGCGCTGGTACTGTCGCTGACGCTGGTCCCGGTGCTCGCCTATTACCTCCTCAAGGTGAAGGCGACCCGCGCCGAACACCACCACGAGCCCTGGCTGATGCGCCAGATCGCGCCGCGCTACCATGCGTTGCTCGTCGGCGCCTTCGCGCACAAGCGGCGGGTCTTCGCGGTCGCCGGGATCGGGCTCGCGCTTGCCGGGGCGGCCTACAGCGTGACGGGCAAGACCTTCCTTCCGGTGATGGACGAAGGCTCGGTCATCGTGCAGCTCACCAAGCTGCCCTCGATCTCGCTCGAACACAGCGTCGAAGGCGACATGAAGGTCCAGCGCGCGATCCTCGCCGAAGTGCCCGAAGTCGAGGCGGTGATCGCACGGGTCGGCTCGGACGAACTCGGCCTCGACCCGATGAGCCCGAACGAGACCGACAGCTTCCTGCAACTCAAGCCGCGCGAGGAATGGCGGGTCGAGGACAAGGACTGGCTGCTCGGCGAATTGCGCAATGTGATGGAGCGTTTCCCCGGGATAGAGCCGACCTTCACCCAGCCGATCGATATGCGGACCTCGGAAATGCTGACCGGCGCGCGCGGCGATCTTGCGATCAAGCTGTTCGGGCCGGACCTTGCCGAACTCTCGCGGCTGGCCGGCGAGATACAGGCGCGGCTCGAGACGATCCCCGGCACGAGCGAGGCGATGACCGTCGCGAATGACCAGGTCGACTATCTCCTCGTGGACATCGACCGCGTCGCCGCGGGCCGGGTCGGGATGCCGGTCTCGGACCTCCAGGACATGATGCGCGCCCAGGTCGAGGGCGTGCGCAGCGGAGTCGTCAACGAGGGCGTGCGGCGCGTCCCGATCGTCGTGCGTGGGCAAGGTGGCGCGGCCGAGCTGGGCGCGCGGGAATTCGCCGACCTCGTCTACCGCTCGCCCACCGGCCAGCTCGTCCGCGCGAGCGATGTCGCCGATGTCAGCCGCGTCGAAGGCCCGGTCAAGCTCGAGCACGAGGACGGCTCGCGCTATGCCATGGTGCAGGCCTTCGTCTCGGGCCGCGACCTTGTCGGCTATGTCGAGGATGCGAGGGCCGACATTGCCGCCAATGTCCTGCTGCCGCCGGGGTACCGGCTCGAATGGGGCGGCCAGTTCGAAAACCAGCAGCGCGCCTCGGCCCGGCTCGCCGTGGTGCTGCCGGTTGCGATTCTGCTGATCTTCGGCGTGCTCTACGTGACGCTGCAATCGGTCCGGGCATCGCTGCTCATCCTCACCAACATCCCCTTCGCGGCGGTCGGCGGGATGATCGCGCTCGCCGTGTCGGGCGAATATCTCTCGGTCCCGGCCTCGGTCGGCTTCATCGCGCTGCTCGGCATTGCAGTGCTCAACGGGCTCGTCATGGTGACCTATTTCCGCCAGCTGCGTGAAGAGGGCGTCCCGCTCGCGCAGGCGGTGCGGCAGGGGGCCGAGCGGCGGCTGCGCCCGGTGCTGATGACCGCGAGCATCGCCGCCTTCGGCCTCGTCCCGCTGCTGTTCGCGACCGGGCCGGGCTCGGAAATCCAGAAGCCGCTCGCGATCGTCGTGATCGGCGGGCTGGTCTCGGCCACCCTGCTGACCCTCGTGCTTCTCCCGATCCTCTACGAACGCTTCGGAGAGGGGCCGCGCGAGCGCAGCGCCGACAGCGACACCGAGAAGGAGGCGCTGGCATGATCCGCGAGGCGCTTTTCCTCGCTCCCCTTCTGCTGGCGGGCGCCCCCGTCCTCGCCGAGCCCGGCCTGCCGCCCGAAGCTGCGGTCGAGCAGGCGCTCGAGGAGCATCCCGAGGTCAACGCCGCGCGCGCCCGGCTCGACGCGGCCCGGGCGCGGGCGAAGGGGCTCGCGCGCGGGCCTTACGAGTTCACGGTGCAGGGAACCTACCAGCGCCGCAATGTCCGCTCGGGCGGGGAATTCGACGAATACGACGCGATGCTCTCGCGCAGCTTCCGCCTGCCCGGCAAGGTCCGGCTCGACCGCGAGATCGGCCGCCACGGCATCGAGGCCGCCGAGAACATGGCCGAGGACGCGCGCCACGAAGCCGCGCTCGCGCTCGCCGCCTACTGGTTCGACTGGCTCGCCGCCTCCGCCGTGGCCAAAGTCGACCGGGCGGCGGTGGCGAATTACGAAACCGCGCTCGCCGCGCTCGAGCGGCGGCGCGACCTGCGCGACGCCTCGCAGCTCGAAGTCGACCGGGCGGCCGCCGCCCTCGCCGAAGCGCGCCGGGCGCTCGAACAGTCGAGCGGCATGGCTGATCTTGCCCGGTCGCGCCTCGCCGCGCGCTTTCCGGCTCTCGCCCTCCCGGCGCAGGCCCCGGACATTCCGTTGCCCGAAATGGCCGATGCGCGGCTTTCGCAGCTGGGCGACCTCGTGGTCGTCAACAGCCACCTCATCGCCGCCGCAGAGGCCGAAAGCGAGCGCATGGCCGCGATGGCCGACCGTGCGCAGCGCGACCGCGTGGCCGATCCCACCATCGGCCTCAGGGCTTTTTCCGAGTTCGGGGGCATCGAGCGCGGCGCGGGCGTGGTGGTGTCGATCCCGCTGGGAGGCGGACACCGCGCCGCGCTGGCGAGCGAGGCGGGCGCCTCGGCTTCCGCGGCGCTGTCACAGGCGCAGCTCGCCCGCATCGAGGTCGAGGAAACCGCGACGTCCGACGTGGTCGAGGCGCGCTATCGCATCGCCACCTGGGCGCGCGCCCGCGAGGCGGTCGAGGCGCAGATGAAAGTCCTCGCAAAGCTGCGCCGCGGGCAGGAACTGGGCGAAATCGACCTTGCCGAACGGCTGCTGGGCGAACGCATGGTCCACGACGCCTTCCGCATCGAGGCCGAGGCCCGCGCGGACGCGATGCGGGCGATCACGAAGCTGAGGATCGACGCTCACGACCTCTGGATCGCGGACTGACAGCACCCGGTGGTTCGGGCCGGAAGCCAGACGCTATGTCAGCGCGCAGCGGCATTCGCCAGTGTCGCAGACGTCTCCTTTCCACCCACTTGCAGACATTATCGGCTCGCTCGGAACTGCCAAAAGCAGACCAAGCGAGATTGTCAAATCGTTCCGTTTTCGTTCTAGCGGATGAATGAGCAGCAAGCGCCTAGACACCCTCTCCGACTTTGCCCGCCACCATTACAAGCTGCGCATTGAGTGCGAA
>Ga0207419_1000294_pt1 | contig 42402 bp, 36 predicted proteins | sample ElkSloMetagenome_4_FD_184723 | JGI IMG/M metagenome (GOLD analysis project Ga0207419, IMG submission 184723) | Hot spring microbial communities from Elkhorn Slough, Monterey Bay, USA - MD2A (version 2) | ecosystem: Environmental > Aquatic > Marine > Intertidal zone > Estuary: Microbial mat ...
AAGCGCTGCTCTTCTCCACCCCTCATAGAGCGAAAGAATACATCCGGCGCAATGATCAAACCAATTAAAAGTCCTGCCAGAATGATAAAAATTGCTACCGTAAGCTGCATGCTCAGCTTTATTTTTTCCGGATAAAAATGATTGACCAGGTCCACTGTTTTAAGATAAAAATACACGAATATCATGCTCTCCACCGTCATGACCCATTGCAAAAGAGAATACCCGGGATCAGTGGACCACATCATGGAAGCCAGGCCAAGCATCAGGTAGCCAATGTAAAGCAAGGGCGACAATACATTGTCGTACCGGAAGGAAGGGATAAAATTTTTTGCCAGTAAACTTTGATAGGTTAAAAATACAGCCCCGGTCATGCCCACCCGCAGGATTATTTTCAATACACGGGTAATGGCCACGTTTTCCGAAAGGGTAAAGTACCCCAGAATTTTAAACATGAGCATCAGGGCCAGCATCCAACCAATGTTCCTGATCAGCCAGGGAGATCTATTTGCTACCGTTTTAAGCATGGTACACCTGGTTAATTTGGCGGGCAATATTTTTCCAATTAAAAGCTTCCTGCACCATTTTTCTGGCATTTGCACCCCATTTTTTCAATGTTCCAGCCAGGTGTGCCTTTTCCACTGCTTGCATAGCCTCAGCAATTGCCACAGCGGAATTTTCACGTAAATGAATTCCTGAATGAAAAGCCTCTATATATTGCCCCATGTTGGTAGCTGTACTTACCACGGCCGGTACTGAAAATCCGGCAGCTTCCAGCACCACGCCTGGTAAACCTTCATTGCGGGAAGTAAGAAAAAATGCATTGAGGTGCTGCAAAAGCCCATCTTTTTCCCGGCCAAATTTGCCCCCGGCAAAAGTAACGGATTGTTCAATTTTCAGGTCATGACATAATTGTTGACATTTATTCCTGTCCGGTCCATCTCCGATTAAAACCAATTTACCCTTGCCACCCTGCAGCTTGTATCGAGCAAAGCCATTCAAAAGCAAATCCAGCCCTTTCTCCTTCAGAGTAATTCTACCCAAATATCCAAATTGCAACCCATCATGGTTTTTGTCAAAATCATACTGGAAATTACTAAGTTCGTGACCATTGGGAATTAAAATTTTTTTATCAGCTGCCAATGCATCACGTAAGGCATCAAATTCACTTTTACCTACTAGTTGTATTGATTTGGCTCTTTTCAGTATTGCCCGCTCAAATAAATGAAAGTATATGGTTTTTTTAAAGTAGCTTCGGCGAATGGCCACCTGGTTGTAAGCGCCGTGCGTGAGGTAAACAAAAGGTATATTCCTGCTGGCCAACACTTTACTGATAGCATAAAACTCAGGGATAAAACCTCCATGGATGTGAAATACGGTGGGTTGCTTTATTGCTTCTATCGCTTCACGCATTTCCATGGATACCCTAAGCTTGTTTTTCCAGGTTTTAAACAAACGGGTAACATAGGGTCGCTCAGGATAATTGTGTGTCGGGTCAGGTGTAATTCCCCACAATAGGACTTTCTCGCCCAATTGAGACTGCACAGTGGCAAGGTTGTTCACCACTTTATTTACCCCGTTCATTCTTTCGGGATTGGCTTTGCCTAGGACCAGGTGTATGATATCCATTTTAATTTTATTTTTGGTAAAAAAGATGACATTAATGTAAAGTTGAGGGTCAACTGGCTGATAATCATGCCAATGGCTACGCCAGCCAATCCCCACCAGCTAATAAAATAATGCGCGAACGCCAGGCTGGAAACCACGGAAACTGCATAAGCAATCAGGATCCAGCCGTTCCTATGCAAGGTTCGAATGGCAAACCTGAAAGGTATACCAATATAATTTACCAGATAAAGGCCAGCGAATAACCTGAGAATATTAGCGTATTGCATAAATTCCTGGCCATAAATCAATTGTAATATTGACTCGGCACCCAATAGGATTACTGATAATATCAATACTAAAGGAATGGCTTGTTGCCAGGTATTATTTTTTAAATATTGAAAAAGCTTTTGTTTTCCTTCGTTATTAAAAATATGGGCTGCTTTCACCGGTACGTAATTTTCCATGGCCAGGAACAGCACGTTGATAAGCCCCATGATATTTTGCACCACCTTAATCGCGGCCATGGCCACCGGCCCCAACAGTGCCGCGGCGGTAATGATATAAAAATTACCGGCAAATAATTGTAGCACTGAAGTGACCACCAGCCAGCGCGAATATTGCCAGTGCTGCTGGATTTGATCCTTTAAAGATTTAGCAGATATACCGGTAAAATTATGCTGAAATAGGAAACCGATGGCCAATGATAATTGCGTGAAGGAGTACAAAACCACGAAGTTTTGTAAATTGAAAAACCCCGAAATGTACAAAGCACTAACACCAGATAGAACTACCAGCAAGGCCAAACCATCCATAATTATCGCTTTCAAATACCATTGCCTGACCAGAAGCAATTTTCGGCTAAAATCATAAATAAGAAATCCGGTAAACAATAGTGGCAGGGCATGCACCGGCACTGAGGTGTAATTAGTTGCCCAAAAGAAACTACCGAAAAAATGAAGGGTAATCCAAACAAAAGTAGCTACAATAGCAATATACAATACAATTTGCACCAGGCTATTGCTTATAAAAGCTTGAGGACTTTCCGATTTACTGAAAAGCGTCATCATGGGAGCAACTACCAGGGCTTGCTGAATAGCAGAAGCAAACATCAGGATCAGCCAGATAACAGCAAAACTGCCGAACTCGCCGGTAGAAAGCCATCGCGCCAGTAAGATGGTAACCAAAAAATTTCCTCCGCTAACAATTGCCTGGTCGGCTAAAGACAAGGATGAAGGCGAATATAAATATTGCTTTAGTCTCTTCATCGTTTCAATGGTTTTAAGTCAATCCAGTTAATTAACCGATGCCAGAATGATTTTCGAGTGAAAGGAGCTCCACTGAAATGACCGGAAAAGTTGACCGAGCCGCGAACGTCGTTAATCAGCAAACTGATGTTGTCAATTTTGTATTCTTCCCTAACAATGGCTGCATGATAGATGTACTTCGATTTGGTAAATTGATTGCGGATTACATACAAGGCATGCGAAACGATTTGCATCAGTAAAAGCGTGTTTACATCCATGGTAGTGGGGAGCGCATCGAAAATAATAATATCGAACCTGGCTTTTAATAGCTTGACGAGCTGCTTAATCGACTTAGTGCTTATTTGGCTCTCCTGTTGGGCATCTCCACGGTTGATACCAATTTTCAGGGGTTCATCGCCCTCCATCGGCAATTTGAATTGGCCGGTCATCACTTTTTCATCCTGATTTAAATTGATTTTGGTCAGCGCTGCATTTTCACCGGTAAAATCTACATAAACTACTTTTTTGCCCATGGAGGCAAACGCCATTGCCAGGTTTTCACTGGTATAGGTTTTACCTTCACGTTGAATGGATGAGGTTACCACCAGCGAAGTCTTGTTTTTGATGAGACCGGCAAGCTCCAGGTTTTTAGCCAGGGTAATGAATGCCAGCGTATTTTCCCGCGTATTTTTTGTGGCCCTTCTTACCTGTCCGGCGATGGGTATGTCAAGTTTTTTTTCAATTTCTTGTCTTGAATTGATTTGTCCTTTGGAAAAATAGAAAATTAGCACCACGGCAATTCCAACAAATAATCCCAGCAGACCCGATACAAACATAATCAAGGTCTTGTTGGGTGATACGGGTGCCTCCGGTACCGTGGCATATTGTATAATTCTATGAAAAGATACACCAGGAGCAGCGGCAATAGAAGCTTCAATTTTTTTCTCCGATAAGAAATTATAAATATTTTCTTTCAGCCGGAAATTTCGTTCCAGGATCAGCTGTTGCTTTTCCCGGGTGGGTAAGTTGTCAAACTGGTGACTCAGGGAATCAATCTGCACCTGCAATTCGGCTTTTTTCAGCGACAGGTCCTTTTCTGCATTGCGGATGCCGTCTTTCACGTAAAGACGCAAACTTTCAATTTGCTCATCAACGATTTTTACCTTCGGGTTGTCTGGCTTAAACTTTAACAGCAGCTCTGCCTTTTCGGCCTCATATTGCTTTATCTTTTTTAATAGTTCAGTAAAAAGCAGATCGCCAAAACCAAAATTGGGTGCTGTATGATCCAGCCTGGGGTTGGCTTCGATGTAACTGGTCAATTCCTGCAGGGCTCTTGCATTCATGTCCAGGTTAGTCAGTTGGATGTTCAATTGAGAGAGCTTTCGCAAACCGGTTTCCGTTTCCTGGCGAGTATTTACCACCTTGTTTTTCAATTTGAATTGCTCCAGGTCACGCTCTGCCTGGCTCAGTTCGTCGCCTATCATTTGCAGTTGCTCATCGATAAACTGATGGGTTTCATTAGCCGCGGCTGATTTTGTTTGGATATAATCTTCTATATAAGTTTCGGCCAGTTGATTGATGAACATGGCAGTCTTTTCCGGCACGGGGTTTTTGTTACTTATTCTGATTACGGGCAGGTCTTTATCAACAGCCGCTATCTCCAGGTGCTTGGTATGTAAGGCAATCAATTGATTGACATCCGGTATTTCAAAATAAAAGTTATCAATAAGCTTGCTTGTGCTTACTGTCCTACTTATTACCAGTTCCATATTTTCATCGCGCAAGGTGTCACCAAAAGCAGCTTCCACCAGCATTTTTTCTCCATTATTCTGATAATTTAGCTGGTAATTGATACTGTCTTTGATGGTCAGAAAAAATTTGATTTTATGAAAATCAGGATTTAATAACTTTGCCTCAACTTTGAATGGCGAATCGTTGTACATTTCAGTGTTTCTGATTTTTCCCATCCGGAAGTACAATATAGAAAAATCCAATTCACTTATCACCTTTCGTAAAAGTACTTGCGATTTCATTAGTTCAACTTCTGACTCTATTTTGTTCAGGGTGCTGAACACATCAAAATCCGTAAAAAGGTTGTTCTTAGAAAATCCGAAACGTTGATCATCTATCCTGATTTTAGCCACCGATTGGTACAGCGGAGTGCTGTAGTTGATGGCCCTGATAGCCAGGAAAAGTGAAATCAGGAAAATTGCCAGAATAACCGGTAATCCTTTTAGCAGCGGAATAATTATTTTGCGTAGGTCTTCGTAATTGAACATGCTTAGTTGATTATGCTGTAGATTAAGGCCAAACTGGTGAGTATGCTCGCCACCGCCACAAACGACTGTGACTGTTTGTCAAATTGCTGTTTGCCTTTGGCTGGCACGTAAATCACATCGTCTGCGTAAATCGTAATATCGTATTTCTGTAAATTGTCAGCATCGGAAAGGTCGATCTCCATCACCTGCGGGTTTACTGTACCTTCGCCCCTTACTACTCTTATTTTTTTACTATTGCCATAATAAGTAAGCCCACCGGCTTCGGCCAATAGATCCAGTAGCGAATTTCGGCGCTTCTCAATTTTGTATTGCCCCGGATTTTTTACTTCTCCCAAAATACTTACCTGCAGGTTGAGCACTTTTACTACTACTATGGGGTCTACAATGTGCTCCGCGTATTTTTCGGCCAGCAAATCGGATGCTTCGCGGACAGACAATCCTTCCACGTTTACTTTGTCTAAAAGGGGAAATACCGCGTCACCATTTTTATCTACCAGTACCCACTTGCCATACACTTCATTGGAGTTGTAAATGTCGAAAATAGAGCCCATGCTCAATTCATTGTGCTCCCAAACACTTAGGCTAAGTTTATCATCGGGCCTGATTTTGTGCTCCAATATTTCCAGCCCGTCATTATCCGGAAACTGCTGGTAATTTTTTGACTGAAACAGTTGGGCCGATTGACAAGAACTCAATACGGTAAGAGTTATTAATATTTTGAATACCTTTTTCATCTGATTTTTTAAAATTTAGAAAAAGGATTACGAAGAATATGCCAGTATCTCAACCTGCTGGTAATCAGTAATATGACATATCGGCCAGGATGGTTTTTTCCATAAGATGGAAACTCATGTCTATCTATGAGATTTTTTACTCATAGCATATGAGATTCATGAATCATATCAATTAATTTTATCAGTAGGAAGTTTCCAAACGCAGAACCTGCTTCAGGTCAAAGCCAGGCTTATTAAATCACATTTTTTTTAGCCTTCTTTTCTGCAAAAGAAAGACATCAGTAGTTCCGGCAACGAATAACAATGATTCGCCTACAAGGAATAGAAAAAATAAATCATTTACCTGATTATTTAGGAGTATGGCCAATTCAATGAAGAGAATCCCTGGAAAAGCAGCTGCCCGGTGAAAAAATATAATGAGCTAAATATTTCGAACTTTCATGTGACTTATTCAGTGAAGTGATTTTTATTCTTCTCTTCATGATTTTGGGCTGATTCACAAGTTAATGAATATTTCCAATTAAATTTGAGAAGAAAATTATAATAAGTTTTAATAATATTGAACATGCAAGACTATCTGAAAATTGCCAGGGAGATTAGTACAAAAATTTCAGATGCTTTAATAACCCATTTGGCAAAAAACGGCTACAACGGCATTGTAAGTGACAATGCTGAGAATAGCAAAGCAACACATCAAGTCGATAAAATAGCATCAGAAGTAGTAATAAACATTTTGCAAGATGTTCCCTGTCGTATTTTTATGGAGTCTTTCCAATACAAATCTCATCCTAACCCGCGGTTCTCAATATTTATAGATCCTGTAGATGGTTCTATTAATTGGGATAGAGGGATTGGAGATCCGGGAGTTTGTATTGCTATAAGTAATCGGCTATCGGAAATAAGGTATAAAGATATAGAGTTTGTTTACGTGCGGGGTTTGCGCACGGGCGATATTTATTGTTATGCGAATGGAGAAGCATGGTATGAAAATAAATTAACAGCAAAAAATTGGCCATTGAAGCTCATTAAACCTATACAATTAAGTGATGCTATGGGCTATCTGAAAACTGGCTATGGTGGTGCGCGCAAGCAGCTGGATAAAACATTGCCACTATTTGAACTATGTAAAGATATACGGGCAATTGATAATAGTGCCATGGAATTGGCCGAATTGAGTCGCGGAGCTACAAATTTTATTGTAGATGCTCGTGATTTATCTGATGGATATAACTTGTTGGCTTACCCAATGATAAACTACAGTGGAGGGAAAATCACTACTTTAGATGGTGTTGAGATAGGTGAGCTGGAGCTTAATCCAAATCAAATAATTAATTTTGTCGCGGCCAGTGATCATGAATTGCACAATCATCTTTTAGAATTGATAAAATAAAAAAGGCTGAAACATTGTCCCAACCTTTATTTTTTTATCCATACACCTTTATATTTTATGTCCTAATCAAAACGGACATTGCATTTATCTTTAATTTCTTGATAAGCCTTGATATCTCCTAACTCACCGGCTTTACTCAAATCGAGACACCCTTGCTCCAGTTGTCCATGCTCTATTCTGAGTATACCTCGTAAGTAGTATGCATCTACATTATTGGAGTTTATTTCTAATATTTTAGTACAGTCATTAATAGCATCGGTGTAAGCCTCCAATTGTTGCTTGGCTTGACCTCTTTTATAGTAAGCTTTTACGTGATATTCATTTAATCGGATGGTTTGTGAATAATCAGCAATTGCTCCATAATAATCCTGAAGTACGAATTTTATATTACCTCTTTCAAAATAAGCTTCAAATAAATCAGGATTTAAATCTATGGCTCGGTTAAAATCTTGCATAGCACCATGCTGATCTTCATAAATTCTTTTAATAGAACCTCTCATATGAAAAGCTTTATAATTTGAAGAATCCAGTTCTATTGCTTTGTTGAAGTTTATTAAAGCATCGATATAGTTTCGCTGCTCAAATAATTTGATACCTTCATCTGTATATGCTTGTGAACTAGTATTATTCCAGGTGGGGGCTAAGGCCAAAAGTATAATGATCAATGTTTTCATAGCGTCATTTGCATTTCAATTTCCATCCATTTAATGGATAAACTATTTAACTTCAATATTATAAAAATGATAGGTTAACTCTCAATGAATAGCAGCAAATAAGACACTTGTGTAATAAATGAGTAGATAATAATGGTGCAGCACATATGAATAAAAACACTGACAACTGTAATTGCTTGGTTTTTAAAAAATTACAATTGCCAGTGCTACTTTTGATTTAATTTAATTTTAATTTATGATGTAAGTTTTAGATACATATTGAAAAAATCAGACATCGTAAGCCAATACCGGAGCTAGCCATCTTTCTATTTCTTCTACTGTCATTCCCTTGCGCTTAGCATAGTCTTTCACTTGGTCTTTTTCAATTTTGCCAAGGCCAAAATATTTTGAATCTGGATGAGCAAAATACCAACCACTTACTGAAGATGCCGGATACATGGCATAACTTTCTGTTAACTTAATTCCGGTATTTTTTTCTACATCAAGTACTTCCCATAGCGTTTTCTTTTCCAGGTGATCCGGACAAGCAGGGTAACCCGGTGCCGGACGAATACCTTGATATTTTTCTCGGATAAGGTCTTCATTTTCAAACTTCTCTTTCGATGCATAACCCCAGTATTCTTGTCGTACTTTGGCATGCATAAGCTCAGCAAATGCTTCGGCCAGTCTATCAGCAAGCGCTTTTACCAGAATACTGTTGTAGTCATCAAGCTGCTTTTCGTATTCCTCCACAATTTTTTCAATTCCAATACCGGTAGTAACCGCGAATCCACCTACATAATCTTGCTTACCAGTGCTTTCAGGGGCTACAAAATCTGAAAGTGCTAAATTGGGTACTGAAGAAGATCGCTTACTTTGCTGGCGTAGAAAATGCAGTTTAGCAACTTTTTTAGATTTGTCAATTTTTAGTTCTCCATTATCAGAAAAGCTATATAAATCTACATCATCTTCTCCAACAGCATTGGCTGGAAAAATTCCCATAACCGCATTGGCTTGCAGCATTTTGTTATTCACAATTTTGTCCAGCATTTCCTGTGCATCAGCAAATAATTTTTTTGCTTCTTCTCCTTTTTCAGCATCTTCAAAAATTTTGGGGTATTTTCCTTTTAGCTGCCAGGTTTGGAAAAACGGCGTCCAGTCTATGTATTCTCTAATTTCTTCCAGTGGATAATTTTCAAATACTTTGGTGCCTAAAAACTTAGGTTTAGCTACTGCTGTTTTTTCCCAATCAGTGTTGAATTTGTTTTTTCTTGCTTCTGCTAAGCTAACATAGTTTTTAGTTGTTTGTCGTTTTGCATGGCCTTCCCGAAGACCAACATATTCTTCTTTCACCTTTTCTTTGTAAGTGCTTCCTACTTGAATTAGTTGACTGGCTACTGGCACACTTTTAGAAGCATCGAGTACATGCACTACTGCTCCATTATAATTGGGATCAATTTTTACAGCAGTGTGAATACGACTGGTAGTTGCACCACCAATCAACAATGGCATTTTCATGCCTCTTCTTTCCATTTCTTTGGCCACAAATACCATTTCATCAAGTGATGGTGTAATTAAACCACTGAGCCCGATAATGTCTACATTTTCTTTTTCGGCTGTATTCAGGATTTTATCCATGGGCACCATAACCCCCAGATCTATGATTTCGTAATTGTTACAAGCCAATACTACGCCTACGATATTTTTACCGATATCGTGAACATCTCCTTTTACAGTAGCCAGTAAAATTTTACCGGCATTGGTAGACTTATTATTGTTTCGTTTTTTCTCTTCTTCAATATAAGGTATTAAATGAGCCACGGCTTTTTTCATCACCCTCGCACTTTTTACTACCTGAGGCAAAAACATTTTGCCGGAGCCAAATAAGTCACCCACTACGTTCATTCCATCCATCAAGGGCCCTTCAATTACGTGCAAAGGACTCTCTTTCTGTTGTCTGGCTTCTTCCGTATCTTCAATAATAAAGTCCACGATACCTTTTACCAGCGCGTGAGATAATCGTTTTTCTACCGGCTCTTCTCGCCAGCTCATATCCTTTACTACTTTTTTGCCATCGCCTTTTACTTGCTCGGCATATTCAAGTAATTGTTCCGTTGCATCATCCCTACGGTTTAGCAATACATCTTCTACTTTCTCTAAAAGTGCTTTTGGTATTTCTTGATAAACCTCGATCATGCCGGCATTTACAATACCCATATCCAATCCAGCTTTGATAGCATGGTATAAAAATGCCGAGTGCATGGCTTCCCTAACTACATTGTTGCCACGGAAAGAAAAAGAAATATTACTAACACCACCGCTTACTTTGGCATAAGGCAGGTTTTCCTTAATCCATCGAGTCGCGTTTATAAAATCAACCGCGTAGTTGTTGTGTTCATCTATTCCGGTCGCTACTGTTAATATGTTTGGATCAAAAATTATATCCTGTGCTGGGAATCCCACTTCATTTACAAGAATATCGTAGCATCGCTGGCATATTTCTATGCGTCGCTCATAAGAATCAGCTTGCCCTTTTTCATCAAAAGCCATTACTATTACTGCTGCCCCATATCGTCTTACCAGTCGCGCGTGAGCCTTAAATGCTTCTTCCCCTTCTTTTAATGAAATGGAGTTTACAATACCTTTGCCCTGAATGCATTTCAAACCTGCTTCAATCACTGTCCATTTCGAGGAATCTACCATAATTGGAAGCTTTGCAATATCCGGTTCTGAAGCTATCAGGTTTAGGAATGTAACCATTACCTCTTCCGATTCCAACATGCCCTCATCCATGTTTACGTCAATAACCTGAGCGCCACCTTCTACTTGATCTTTGGCTACTTCGAGCGCCTCATCGTATAATTCTTCTTTAATTAGTCGTGCAAATTTTTTGGAACCGGTAACATTGGTACGCTCTCCGATATTCACAAAGTTGGTTTCCGGCTTTATTGTTAATGGTTCGAGCCCACTCAGTTTCAATAGCTTTTCCCCTTCGTGAATTTCTCGTGGGCTATATTGTTTTACCCTTTCGGCAATAGCAGTGATATGTTGTGGAGTAGTACCGCAGCACCCTCCTACAATGTTTACCAGCCCGTCTTTGGCAAACCCTTCCAGTATATCGGCCATTTCTTTGGCTGATTGGTCGTATTCGCCAAACTCGTTTGGCAATCCCGCGTTGGGGTGAGCGCTCACCGGAATGTTAGCGATGCGTCCCAACTCTTGCACGTATGGTCTCAATAGGTCTGCGCCAAGTGCACAATTAAGTCCTACACTTAGCAAGTCAGCATGCATGATAGAATGCCAGAATGCTTCCGCCGTTTGGCCACTTAATGTACGGCCACTGGCATCAGTAATAGTACCCGAAACCATTACCGGTATTTTTTTGCCTTTGGTACCTAAAAAAGGCAAATCTTTAATAGCAGGTAAAGGTTCCTGGTTAAGTTTAGTATCTTCAAAATATTTATCTATAGCAAATAAAGCGGCTTTACAGTTGAGGGTATCAAATACGGTTTCAACAAGTAAAATATCTGCACCACCTTCCACCAAGCCTCGGGTTTGCTCATAATAAGCATCTACCAATTCGTCGAAACTTATGGCTCTATACCCGGGTCGGTTAACATCGGGTGAAAGTGAGGCTGTTCTGTTGGTAGGGCCCAAAGACCCGGCTACATATTTTGGTTGATCCGGGTTTTCCAGATTATATTCTTTCGTAACCTCTTTGGCTATTCTAGCCGAGTGATAATTGAGTTCATATGTATATTCCTCTAACCCATAGTCAGCTTGCGCAATGCGGGTGCTGCTAAAAGTGTTAGTTTCTAATATATCAGAACCTGCATCGAGATATGACTTATGTATTTCTTTGATTATATCTGGCCTGGTAAGTGACAAAAGGTCGTTATTACCTTGTAGATCTGATTCATGGTCTTTTAAAATACCGCCACGGAAATCTTCCTCCTCCAGTTTATATTTTTGAATCATGGTACCCATGGCACCATCAAGTATTAAAATTTTTTCTTTTAGTGTTTCCCTGATATTTTTTAATTCCATTGAGTTTTTAGCTTTTTAATTGACAAAAACACTGCAAAGTAAGCTAATAATTAGGCAATATGGAAGTTTTGGAGGGCTTTAATAGATTTTTTGAAAAAAGTTATTGCTTATCATGATTGATTTTCTTACTTATACGATAGATAATGGTAAAGCCGAGGGTGCCACTGGGTCGCCATTCGTTACCGGCATTAATAAATAAAGAACTGAAAAAACCGGTGTTATTAATTATTTCTGCGTCACGTAATAGCTCTGGTAAGTCATTGCTTACTTTCACATGGCGAATACCTAAACCTATAAAACCATCAATATGAATCCTGTGAATAGCAGGTATTTCCCAACCAATTTTTATATGTCCGCCATGAACCTTTTTGGTAAGGCTAAATTCTTCTAATTGATAAAAGTCGGTCCCGGGAAAGTTGGTTACATTAACTGCAAAGGTTCGTTCACGCTCATACTTACTATAATTATGTAGGTATTCAATTGATAAATAAAAAGCAGCATTTCCGCCGGAAGCCAAGTAGTTTTTTATTTCATTCCTGAACTTGAATCCTCTAATATTCATAAAATTAGGATTGTTCTGGTTATAGCCGGACATGCCAAAATAGCCAGGAAATACCAATCCAAATTCGTGTTGAAAATGTATAGAGGTAGCCACCGGGTATTGTATTCCCAATTGTATGGCCGGATTTATACTTGCTATGTTCATGGGAGCAAAGCGAATGCCTGCTCCATAAGTAGTTACAAGTGACTTAATTGTATAGGGTTCAGTATTCACTTTGTCTTTTTCATTTCTATTTTGGGCAACCAGAGACATAGAAATGATGATACCGAAAAAAAGAAAGCTAGTTCTGTACATTGATAATAGATAACAATTTTAAATCAAATGGGTCAGAATAATCGTATTGGGCAAAACCATCATTACCTATTACCATTATCAGGTTTTGTTCTTTCACGGCAATCACGTCAAATCCTTGTACATCCACAGCAGTATCTAAGGTTACTAATTGGTGAGGGTCGCTTGCATCATATACTTTCATGCCTAATGCACCTTCGGTAACAAATAGAAGCGTATCCGCTATACCCAAGCCATATGGCCCGGTCATATCATATGATTGTAAAAGATCAGGAGAACCCGGGTCTGATATATCAATAACGTCTAATACATTTATCCCTCCACCACAAGTATTGCCCGATCTTAGCGTAACATAGGCCGTATTGCCATTAACAACTACGGGATCGCATGAAGTAATATGTCTGTAAGTAGAGATTTTACCGGGTGTACCTGGCTGGCTTATATCGAATATGTGCATTCCATTACGTGCACCTATAAACAACTTATTTTGGTAAGGAAAGATAGTTTCTATACCCTGTTCAATTTGAACTACGGGCCCGGCAACAGTATTATTTTTATTGGCTATATTAAATGTTTTGAGGCTTTGATTGTCTACTACGTAAAGGTAATTATCTACTATTGTAAACCGGGCCAGTGACCCTCCCTGACCTGTAGTGGGGCCAATATTTGTTACTTCTGTATCGCTGTTACAGTTGGTCAACATAATCAGCAATAGCAAAAAAACTAAGGATTTATTAAAATATTTTTTCATCATCTTTGGCATTTAGGGTCTACTAATACAGTTTTTTCCCATCCTACTATTGTACCCTTACCCGGATCAGGGCATTCAAAATAAACACCTTGCTCTAATGGGTATAAGCTTTGACTTGGGATTACATCATTTATTCTATCCAGAACAATTATATTTTTTGGATCAGAAATATCAATGCTGATCAAATCGCGAATGTTATCTGCATATAAAACATTGTTACGAATGGCTATATCTACATTTCCTTTGATTTTGATAAAGCCAATATTTTGAGGGTTTTCCGGATCGATATTGTTATAAAGATGCACGCCTTCAAATAATTCATTTATAAAAATAAACTTGTTGTAATAGTAAATTTTACCAGGGTTTTTTAAAGCTTTTGGTTCTTGAAATATAATCTCGTAATCTTCAGTGGTAGCATAAATAGGTTTATATCCCAGTATTTCTCCATCTTCAAAATAAACTTCATCACCATGAAAACAGCTGACAAGAAAAATGGCAGGTATGAAATAAAATATTACTTTTCTCATATATTTAGCTTTAAGATTACTTAACAATTGACACGCTAAAAAATTTTTAGGTTGTAAAAATAAAATGTTTTTTACTTTTGCATGTAAATTAATACTTCATGAAAAATATTTTAAAGCTGGAAGAGTTTGCTCAATTAGGATTGGGCATTTACTTGTTTTGTTTACTGCCCTTTGACTGGTATTGGTTTTTAATACTCTTACTGTTGCCAGATATTGGCATGATTGGTTATCTGTTCAATTCAAAGGCGGGATCTTTAACATATAACCTGTTTCACCATAAGGGATTAGCAATAATGATTTATTTAATAGGTGCTTTGGTTCAACTACCTTTGCTTATGTTGGCGGGAGTAATTTTATTTGCACATTCGGCCATGGATCGTATCTTTGGTTTTGGACTTAAGTATCCTGATCATTTTAAACATACCCACTTAGGCACTTTGCCCTAAATTAAAACCAGATGGAACTAGCATTTATCGATTATGTAATAATTGCAGGCTTTGTTTTGCTTAGCCTGGTGATAGGCCTCAATTTTCGTAAAGAGGGAGGTAAAAACATTGAAAGCTACTTTTTAGGAGGACGTAACCTGCCCTGGTGGATTGCCGGTACTTCTATGGTTGCTACCACATTTGCTGCTGATACGCCACTACTAATAACAGAACTGGTTGCCCAAAATGGTGTAAGTGGCAACTGGATATGGTGGAATGGATTGATAGGTGGTATGCTGGCTGTTTTTTTCTTTTCTAAGTATTGGCGCAAATCTAATATTGTAACAGATGTAGAACTGGTAGAGTTGAGGTATTCTGGTAAACCAGCGGCCTTTTTAAGGGGTTTTAAAGCAATTTATCTGGGTGTTTTTATGAACAGTGTAATTATTGCCTGGGTCAATTTGGCCTTAGCTGCATTATTAAAAGTATTTTTCCATATACCCGATAACCAGATAATTTTTTTCGTGGCTTTGGCCATGGTGATAGTAGTTGCTTATTCAAGCTTGTCGGGTTTACTCGGGGTGGCTGTTACTGATTTTGTACAATTTATTATTGCCATGACAGGGTGTATTGTACTGGCTGTATTGGTGTTGCAGTCGCCAATGATTGGTGGTGTGGAAGGTTTAAAACAGAAGCTTCCTGCAGACACTTTTAATTTATTCCCAAAAATTTCCTTTTCAGGGGATATTGTTCAAGATTCAAAATATTTGACCATTGGTTTGGCCACTTTTTTTGCATTTGTGGGCGTACAATGGTGGGCTAGCTGGTATCCGGGTGCCGAGCCTGGTGGAGGTGGATATGTGGCTCAACGGATGATGAGTGCCAAAAATGAAAAACACGCCATCTATGCCACTTTATTTTTCCAAATTGCCCATTACGCACTTAGGCCATGGCCATGGATAGTAGTTGGTTTGGCTGCAATATTTTTATATCCCGAGTTAGGGGTAGAGGATAAGAGATTGGGGTATGCCATGGCCATGCGCGATTTTTTGCCCAATGGACTTAAAGGCTTGTTACTGGTGGCATTTTTTGCGGCGTATATGAGCACCATTTCTACTCAACTAAATTGGGGAACAAGTTATTTGATCAATGACTTTTATAAAAGATTCGTCAATAGAAAAGCAAGTGATAAGCAGTATGTTCTTTTTAGCCGGATAGCAACTGTTATTTTAATGATTGTAGCGTTATTTGTCACTTCTACTATAGATACCCTGGAGCAAGCATTTAAATTCATGATTGAGGCTGGCGCAGGATTAGGAGCAGTGTTAATATTGCGTTGGTATTGGTGGCGTATCAATGCCTGGAGCGAAATTGCAGCCACCATAGCCCCGTTTATTGGCTTTGCTTATACAAGGTTGGCCGGAATTGAATTTCCTGATAGTTTGTTCATCACTGTTGGTTTTACTACGGTAGTGTGGTTAGCGATCACTTTTGCCACACGGCCTACCAATCGTAAGGTATTACAAGAATTTTACGACCGTATAAAACCGATGGGAGCCTGGAAGCCTTTTACTCCGCACCGTCAGCGTGCTAAAAACCGACGTGACTTGCTTTATTTATTCGTATGCTGGATTTCAGCTGTAATCATGGCTTATACAACTTTATTTTTCATTGGCAGTTTGATTTTCAAAAACTATTTTGAAGTAGTTATATACGGATTTGTTGCAGTGATTTCTTTGATAGTTTTAATTATTTTTTCCAAAAAAGTAAAAATATTTGCTGATTGATGAAGCTATTGAATAACCATAGTTTAAAATCATATAATACTTTTGGAATAGAGACCTATGCAAAATATTTTGCAGAGGTTTTTTTAGTTGAAGATTTGCAGCAGCTGCTGCAAATGACTACCGTGAAAAATAATCCATTGTTGGTGTTGGGAGGAGGTAGTAATATTTTGCTCAGGGATGACTTTCAAGGTGTAGTTATCAAAAACAGCATTAAAGGCTACGAAGCTGTAAATGAAGATGACAAATACACCTGGATAAAAGTAGGTGGTGGAGAAGATTGGCATCAGCTGGTATTACGTAGCATTGAAGAAAACTTAGGTGGCTTGGAAAATTTAAGTTTGATACCTGGTACGGTTGGGGCTTCACCCATGCAAAATATAGGGGCTTATGGTGTAGAAATAAAAGATGTATTTGATCAACTACAGGCAGTAAAAATTGAAGACGGTACGCTGCATACATTCAATCATCAGGATTGTGAATTTGATTACAGAAGCAGCATATTTAAAACAAGCTTAAAAAATCAATTCATTATTTCTTCTGTCACCTTAAGGCTTACTAAAAAACAACATCTACTTAAGATAGACTATGGAGCCATTAAACAAACCTTGGAGAGCAAGAATATTGCTGAGCCCACAATCAAAGATATAAGCAACGCTGTGGTAGCTATTAGGCAAAGCAAGTTACCGGATCCAGCAAAAATTGGAAATTCAGGAAGTTTTTTTAAAAATCCCATTATTTCAGCTTCAGCATTTGATCAACTTCAAATGCAATATAAAGATATGCCAGGGTATAAAATTGATCAGGACCAGGTAAAAGTACCTGCTGCCTGGTTGATTGAGCAATGTGGCTGGAAAGGGCATACGCGTAATAATCATGGTGTACATAAAAATCATGCTTTGGTTTTGGTCAATTACGGGGGCGCCAATGGAGAAGATATTTGGCAACTGGCTAAGTCTATTCAAAAATCGGTTTCAGAGAAATTTGGAATTGAAATACATCCCGAGGTAAATCTTGTCGGCTAATCCATTACCAAATAGTTTTGGCTAATTATTTTTTCAATGTCTAAATTACAAGCATATGCTATTGTCTTGGATGAAACTCTGTGATCACCTGTCTTAAATAATCTCTATCAAGATGCGTATAAATTTCAGTTGTGGTGATCGATTCGTGCCCCAGCATTTCCTGTACGGCACGCAAATCGGCACCACCTTCAATTAAGTGAGTAGCGAATGAATGCCTGAATGTATGCGGGCTTATTCTCTTTTTCATACCTGTGGCTTTTACTAAATTTTTAATAATGGTGAAAATCATCACACGAGTCAGTTGAGCACCCCTGCGATTGAGAAAAACATAATTTTCATGCCCCTTTTTTGGTTGCATTTTATTTCGGACATCATGGATATAAATATCGATAAACTTTAATGCTGACCTACCGATTGGAACCAGCCGCTCTTTGCTCCCTTTGCCAACTATTCTTAAAAAGCCGATGTCGCGATAAATGTTGGTAATGCGAAGGCCGATGAGTTCAGAAACCCTGAGTCCCGAACTGTAAAGCGTTTCCAGCATGGCCCGGTTGCGATGACCTTCCGGTTTACTTAAGTCAATATTTTCTAATAGTTCTACAATTTCATGGTAGTCAAGCACTGAAGGCAACTTCCTCCCGATCTTTGGTGCTTCCATTAGATCGGAAGGATCTTTATTAATTATTTCCTCATTAAGTAAATACTGAAAAAAAGCTTTTAAGCCGCTCAATATTCGTGCTTGGCTATACGGCGTCATTCCCAGTTCGGATATGTACTCCAATAAATCGTGTAAATGCATAGCTTCCACATCCTTTACGGATAAGTCAAAACCACGCAATACAAGAAACTGATTCAGCTTTTCCACGTCACGACGATAAGCCTCTACTGAGTTTTCTGCCAAAGAACGCTCCAGTCTAAGGTAATTTTCAAATTGTTTGATATGTAAATCCCAATTCATTTTTTAGTTTTACTACCAACAAATTTGTTTTTAATCACTTACTTTGTCAATCTAATTTGAAAGTTAATAAATTAACAGCCATGAAAATTATCATAATCAATGGACCTAACCTTAATTTGCTGGGAGTAAGAGAAAAAAGCATTTATGGCGATAGTTCTTTTGAAAGATTTTTTGCCGAATTACAAAAGCAATTTGCCAAAGCAGAACTACACTATTTTCAGTCGAATATAGAGGGTGATCTTATCAATAAACTTCATGAAGTGGGCTTTTCTTTTGACGGTATTATTTTAAATGCCGGCGGGTATACACATACTTCAGTAGCCTTAACCGATGCCGTTGCTGCCATTAACTCACCAGTTTTCGAGGTGCATATTTCTAACGTGTATGCTCGCGAAGACTATCGCAATAAAAGTTTGCTTAGCAAAAATTGTGTAGGGATTTTATCAGGCATTGGCTTGCAGGGCTATACTTTGGCTCTAAAATATTTTTTAGAATTAAAGGGCTAGTCCAATGAATAATTTTTATCCGGGGCCATCCAAAGTATATGAGTCAGTGCCTAAGCTAGTCAAAAAAGCTTATAATAAAGGTATATTGAGTGTAAATCATCGTAGTCCTACCTTTCAAAAAGTTTATCATAAGGCTGTTATCCTATTGAAAGAAAAACTGAAAATACCTGCTGAATACGAGGTTTACTTTACTTCATCAGCTACCGAATGTTGGGAAATAATTGCTCAATCGCTTATTAAAGAAAATAGCATCCATCTTTATAATGGTGCTTTTGGCGAAAAATGGTTTAAGTATACTAGCAAATTGAAAGGTGAGGCCAAAGCCTTAACTTTTAATTTAGATAGCGAACCCGAAGCTCAATCTTATCAACAGGATACAATTTGCCTCACAATTAATGAAACCAGCAATGGCACCAGAGTGCCATTGGCGAGTTTATCAGCTATTAGAGCAACTAATCCTGACGCTCTCGTAGCGGTGGATGCCACTTCTTCTATGGCCGGGCAATACATTCCTTTTGATAAAGCCGACATTTGCTATGCTTCAGTGCAGAAATGTTTTGGGTTACCAGCTGGTTTGGGCATTATGATCTGCTCCCCTAAAGCCATTGCACGTGCAGAGGAAATAGGAGAAAGGGCTCATTACAACAGCCTGCTTTTTGTCAGGGAAAATGCATTGAAGTATCAAACCCACTATACACCCAATGTACTTAGTATTTATTTACTAATGGCTACCCTGAAAAAACATGGTGGTATTGACAAGGTTGATAAATTAATTCAACAGCGCTATGAGTCATGGCTTACTTTTTTTAGCCGGTACAGTCAATTACAAATGCTTACTGGTAACACTAACGTGCAATCTCGCACCGTGCTTGCCATTAAAGCTGAGGCAGCTACTATTGATAAAATGAAAAAGAAAGCGATCAGCAAAGGAATAATATTAGGAAATGGCTATGGCAAATGGAAAGAAGATACATTTAGAATTGCCAATTTTCCGGCGATTAAAGATAAAGAAATAAGTAATTTAGAGAAATTTTTAAAGTCATTTTTTAAATAGCATGTTCAATTTTAAAGAAACAATTTCAGTTACGTTAATTCTATTTTCTGTCATAGATATTCTGGGTTCTATCCCGGTAGTAATCGATTTGCGTAAAAAATCGGGTCATATTGAATCCGGTAAAGCCACCATAGTTGCCGGTGTTATTATGTTTGCCTTTTTATTTTTGGGCAATTCTATACTTAAGTTGTTTGGTATCGACGTGGAATCTTTTGCCATTGCCGGAGCCATTATTATCTTTTTTATTGGTATGGAAATGGTGCTGGGGGTTGATTTTTTCAAAAGCGACCCTGAAGAAACAAAAAGTGCCTCGATTGTTCCACTGGCTTTTCCGCTGATCGCTGGCGCGGGAACTATGACTACTATTATTACTTTGAAGGCAGCTTATGAAACCATCAATATTGTAATCGGTATAGTTCTTAATTTGATATTTGTTTTCATTGTATTAAAAAGTTCTAATTGGCTGGAGCGTAAATTAGGTGCTGCAGGATTTAATATTCTACGTAAAGTGTTTGGTATCATTTTACTTTCAATAGCAATTAAATTAATAAAAGAAAATATACATTTCTGATGATAGAAATTTTTACAGATGGGGCCTCAAGTGGCAATCCGGGCCCTGGTGGATATGGAGTCGTGTTGAAATACAGACAACATCGAAAAGAAATAAGTGAGGGGTTTCGACGAACTACCAACAACCGGATGGAGCTGCTGGCGGCAATTAAAGGTTTAGAGGCTATCAAGGGAGAAGGCAAGGACATCTTAATTTATTCTGATTCACAATATGTGGTAAAGGCGGTAAATGAAGGCTGGATATGGGGTTGGCTCAAGAAGAACTTTAAGGGCAAGAAAAATGAAGACTTGTGGCGGCAATTTATAGAATTATATAATAAACACAACGTTAAATTTAAATGGCTAAAGGGCCATGCAGGTCATGTAGAAAATGAGCGTTGTGATCAACTGGCAGTAGCCTGCTCCCGGGGTGCAAAGCTTTTGATAGACCAGGGATATGAAAACTCTATGAATGATTAAACAACCTGCGCAGTGTACCTGTTAGTCCAATAAAAGGAAAAACTTATGGTTAATCAAGAAGATCAAGTACATTTAAATAATATTATCAATTCAATAGCAGAAATAGATGGCTACATAATGAACCTCGATTATAATCAATTTATGAAAGAGGAACAGATACAAGGCAATGTAGCCAGAAATTTGCAAATGATCGGCACAGCGGTAGGTTTACTTAGCGATGAGGTAAAAGATCAATATGCTTATGTGGATTTTGATACTTTATTAAGTTTGAAAAATGCCGCCTACAATGTTGAATATGAGCAAGGTACAGGGTTGATTTGGCAAATTGCAACGGAAGACCTTCCCCGTCTAAAAGATGATATATTAACTGCCACTGAAGAAATAAACCGAAACGAAGACCTATCAGGATAATAAATGGTAATTTTTTATTATTTAATTTTGCTTTTATGTTCAACCAATAATTCTTTAAAATGAGAAAATTTCAGCTAGCAATTTTAGTATTTATTTTATCAGTTGCTTTTCAACAACAGGCCCAAGCGCAGTATTACCGCACCTCACTTGGATTAAAGTTTGGCGGTTATAATGGTATATCGGCTAAGCATTTTATCAATGATGTAAATGCTTTGGAAGGTTTACTTTCATTTGGCTATGGGGGATTTGCCATTACAGGTTTATACGAATGGAATTGGGTAGCTTTTGATACCGACGGTTTGGGCTGGTACATTGGTGGTGGTGCCCATATAGGTGTATGGGATAACAGACCCTATCGCAATGATGTTTTTTATGAAGAAAGCGGCGCCTTTATTGGGCTCGATTTTATCATTGGATTAGAATACACTTTTGAAGAAATCCCGTTGAATCTGGCCTTGGACTGGAAGCCGGCTTTTGATATCATTGGTGATCAAGGGTTTTGGCCGGGCGATGTTGCTCTTGGGATCAGATATGCCTTTCAATAAAAAAATAAAAGTGTCTTTACGGCACTTTTTTTATTTGCCTTAACTTTGCTCATTTAGTATGGGCAAAGATTATTTTCAATTCAAGCAATTTACTATTAAGCAGGCAGGAGCTGCCATGAAAGTGTGCACAGACTCCTGTTTATTTGGTGCCCTTGCCGTTCATGAATATCCTTCTCGTATTTTAGACATTGGTGCGGGTACAGGTTTGCTTACCCTAATGCTGGCCCAAAAATACCCGAAAGCTAAATTTACTGCTTTAGAGCCTCATCAAGATTCATACACTCAAGCTAAACTTAATATTGAACAATCCCCCTGGTCGGGTAATATACAATTGCAGCAAGCACGACTGCAGGACTTTGCCTTAAAAAGACAATATAAATTTGACCTTATTATATGTAATCCCCCATTTTACCCAGCTCAGCAAAAGAATCCACAGCTAAACAAGGCGGCTCATAGTTTCAGCCTCCCAATGTCTGAAATAATAAAAGCCTCCAAATTATTACTTAGAGACACAGGCTTGCTTTATGTGCTCTATCCTCCGGTACAAGCAGAAAAGCTAATAAAAATGGCTCTGACTGCAGATTTGCAGGTTGCAAAAAAATTGTACATTAAAAATAGATTTTTGGAAAGCTATTTCCGTGTGGCAGTTGCATTGGCTATAAAAGAAATGGATATTACTATTAAAACAATAACAATAAGTGAAAATGCAAACTACACTCCTGAATTTGTTGATTTGATGAAAGATTATTATCTCTTTCTTTAGTTTTTGCTCATATATTCACAAACACTTCTATAAGTCTACTTAATAAAAATATCATTTTCAGCAAGTTATGTATTGTTTATCGTAGCTTTTGGTTCTAATCTCCCTCATTTTCAAGCTATTGGTGTGATTTATTTTTTTATAAGACTTATGTAATAAAAGCTCATTTTTTTTTATTGTTTCACAACCATATCCATGATATCTTTCGAAATATTTTAGAAGAGCAATTTAATGAAAGTTAACATTAAAGATTAAGCTATTCTATAAATTGCTGTTTTACAATAGTATACAAATGATACAGGTTTATTTATTGGTTAAAATATAAACGGGTGGATTGGGAATTTTCTGGTAAAAATTAAAAATAGATCGCCCTTTAAAATATGCAGGAAGAAATTGAAATATCGGAATTAAGAAAATTGACTGAAATAGTCAAAGAGCACCGGGGGTATGACTTTACCAATTATGCTATGTCTTCTTTTAAAAGAAGAATTCTTCGGGTACTTGAGCTGGGAAAGTTTTCTTCTGTGGAGCAATTGATCCGCAAATTGAAGGAAGAAGATGGCTACATCAATGAATTTCTGGAAGAAATTACAGTCAATGTAACTGAAATGTTTCGCGATCCATCATTTTGGCGGGTGGTAAGAGATCATATAATTCCTAATATTTTACTTAATCATAATACTGTTTCTATCTGGCATGCCGGGTGCTCATCGGGAGAAGAAGTATATTCCATGGCTATTTTGCTCAAGGAAATGGGCATATTGAACAAGGCAAAAATAATAGCTTCCGACCTGGACAGAACAATTTTAGAAAGAGCAAAGAAAGGTGAATATTCTATTAAAAATATGGATCTCAATCAGAAAAACTATATCCGGTTTCAGGGTGTAGGCAATTTATCTGACTACTATACAGTATCCAACGGTAAAGCAATAATGGATAAAAGCTTGATTGAGCAGGTTTCATTTCGTGAGCACGACTTAGTGAGAGGTATGGTATTCAATAAGTTTGATATTGTGCTTTGTCGCAATGTGATGATCTATTTTAACCAAACCTTACAAAATGAGGTGCTAAAAAAATTGCATGAAAGCTTATTTAAATACGGGTATTTAACAATTGGCTCAAAGGAGTCACTTATATGGTGCGATATTGCTAATAAATTTATTGTAGTAAATAACGAAGAAAAAATTTATAAAAAGATAAGGGAATAGTTCACTGAACCACAATGAGTAAATTTAAATACGATATAGCCTTTAAAGCCGTGGTAATTGGTGGATCAGCTGGAAGCTTCCAGGGAATAACCAGGATGTTGTCAGAAATTCCCGATGATTTTGAAATTCCTATCATTATGTGTTTGCATCGTTTGAAGCACGTAAGAAATGGATTTGTGGAAGCATTATCGCTCAAAAGTATAAGACCGGTAGTAGAACCTTATGATAAAGAACCTATAAAAAAGAATAAGATATACTTGGCACCATCTAATTACCATATGTCCGTTGAACTCGGCAATACATTTAGCTTGTCTACCGAAGATATGATCAATAATAGCAGGCCAGCGATTGATGTTACCCTTAGTACTGCAGCATATGTATATAAAAGTAAGTGTGTGGGCATATTGCTATCAGGTGCTAATAAAGACGGGGCATTAGGTATGAAACGAATAAAAGATAGGGGAGGGGTAACCATTATTCAAGATCCTACCGAATGTATGATAGCTACCATGCCAGAGGCAGCAATGGCTATAACAGAAATAGATCACGTGCTAGATGTGCAAAATATCATTTCTTATTTAAAAGGTTTGAATAAATATTTAAAAGGAATAAAAGTATGAAGCAGATAATCAATAGGTTAAGTTTGGTTTTTGTCTTTTTGTTTGTAGCGGCTATGGTTTTTGTAGCCTACTACCTCTATATATTTCCCGATCAACTCGATAAGCGAAGTATTTTGGTTGATCAAGAGGCAATAAGTAACTTGAAGCCTGTTTTTACTGAACTCAACATCATCATTTTTGCCGGTTTACTTATAGGGTTAATAGCGCTTATGCTACAGTTATTCAATCAAAATACCAGCAAAGAAGATGAAATTATTTTTAATGAAATGAACAAATCTAAAGTTGCGGAGAAGGAAGAAGAAATTGAAGAATCTACAGAAACAGGCAATAATTATTCTTTAAGAGAATTTGAAAAAATCATTCAAGCGGGTGGTGATCGAAAGCGCTTACTAAATAAGGTTTTGTGGGCATTGAGCAAAAAGATAGATGCCAGTCAGGCTGCCATCTATCAAACAATTACCGAAGAGAATACTCGATTTATTCAATTAGTAGCCACATTTGCCTACAGCGTACCCGATAGCGAGGTAATTAAATTTGAATTTGGTGAAGGGCTTGCAGGGCAGGTAGCAAAAGAAGGTAGAACATTTAATATTAATGATGTGCCTGAGGGTTACATTCAAGTGGTAAGCGGTTTAGGTAGTGCCTCTCCCAATCACTTACTTATCATGCCTTTGCTAAAAGAAGAAGAGGTGCTTGGAGTAATAGAAATAGCCTCGTTTAAATTGTTTGACAAGGAACTTGAAGATTATTTGGGCAAACTCAGTAGTTTAATTGCTGAAAAATTACACGATGATATGCCGGTAGCTACTACAGTAGGAGAAGAAAGCAAAAGCGAATAAGCTATGATCAATAAAAATATTAAAATAGGAACTAAGATAAGCGGACTTGTAATTGGCCTGGTACTAATGACGGTGGCAACTGTAAGTTTTATAGCTTACAACTTTAGCCGCGACGCATTAGAGGATAAATACCTGCAAAACCTGGCGGTAATTGCCAATAACAAAGCTGCTAAAATTGACAATTATTTTGGAAACGTGCTACAGGTACAGCAAATATTGCAAAATACATATGCTGTAAAAGCTTCCTTAAGCAATATTTCAGGAGTGTCTACCGCGCAGTATGATAGTGTTTTGGCAGCAGTAAATACTGATCTGCCAACTGTAGTGGCACCCCTGGTTGACGGCAACGAAATTACTAAATTGGTAATTACTGATGCTGGTGGTCATGTAATTTATTCTTCCGATCCGGAATTATCTGCAGGACCAGTATATGCTGACTATGAATCGATAAATATTCAAGAGGCAACTAGTGCTGCTTATTTTGATAAAGTAGATGCAGAAAATCAAATGGTATTTGCTGCTCCTGCTCAAGATCTCAATGGTAATCAGGCAGGTTATTTCTTTATGAAAATAAACGTACAACCTGTATTAACAATGGCACAGGATACTTTTGGACTAGGCAATACGGGTGAAATACAACTGGGTCAGCCGCACGAAAATAAAGTGATCTATCTAAACAAAATGCGTCACGATGAAGAAAAACGTGTTCGCACTGTTTACTTTGATGAAAATATTGATTTGCCTTTACAAATGGCAGTTAAAGGAAAATCCGGTGCAGGATTAAGCGTGGATTACAGAGAAAAAGAAATTTTAAGCGCATGGGCTCCTTTGGAAACGCTCAACTGGGGCTTAGTAGCTAAGATAGACCGCGAGGAAACTTTTGAAGAAGGCGGAGATTTGTTGATGCGCTTTATTATTGCCGGTTTAATAGTGTTGGCTTTTTCTGCAGTTATTGCCATTATTTTTAGCCGCGTGCTTATCAATCCATTGCTTAGCTTAAAATCCACATTACAGCTAGTAGGAAAAGGTGTGCTGCCAAGAAACGTGCATAAAAAAACCAATGATGAAATAGGTGAAATGGCGGAAACGGTAAATAGTTTAGTGAAAGGACTGCAACGTACCGCTGATTTTGCACATAATATTGGTAAAGGAGATTTTGCCGCTAATTTTGAACCACTTTCAGAAAATGATACCCTGGGTACATCGCTGATAAATATGCGCGATAGTATTAAAGAATCAGAAAAAAAGGATAAAGAGCGAAACTGGATTGTAACAGGATTAGCAGAAATTGGTGAAATACTGCGGAGTCATGACAGCCTAAATGATTTAGGTGATGATATAACAACATTTATTACCAAAAAAATAGATGGTATTCAAGGCGCTTTTTACGTGTTGAATGATGATGATCCGGATAATTTTTTTCTGGAAATGAAAGCCAGCTATGCCTATGGCAAAAAGAAACATTTAAAAGGTTCATTCAAGTTTGCCCAGGGGCTGGTAGGTCAAGCTGCCATTGAACAAGACACGTTGCTGCGTACCGAAATTCCGGAAGAGTATGTTACCATTACTTCAGGTTTGCTGGGAGAGCAAAAACCACGTAGTATTCTAATTGTACCCTTAATTACTGATGAAAAAGTTTATGGTGCACTTGAGTTTGCCGGATTTCAAAAATTTACTGAAAGCCAGGTAAAATTTGTACAGGAGCTAAGTTTGATAATTGCTCGTACCATATTTAATATTAAGGTAAATGAGCGCACAAGAAGCTTATTGGCCGAGTCTCAGGCAATGAGTAATGAACTACAGGAGCAGCAGGAAATACTGCGGCAGAATGCGGAAGAAATGGAAGCTACTCAGGAAGAGCTAAAACGAACAAACCATCGCCTGGAAGAGCAAATAGAGGAAGTAAATCGTACGCAGAAAAGGATGCAGTTACTATTAGAAAATGCATCTGAGGTAATCACCATTTATGAGGAAGATGGATCCATTCGATACATAAGTCCATCGGTGGAGAAAATATTAGGATACTCGCAAGATGAAATGATTGGCCAGCAAGATATCAAGTATGTTCAGGATGAATTTACCGAAACGTATAAGCAGATGTTTAAAAACTTGCTGGATAAACCGTTTGAGTCAGTGACGGTGCAGTATGTTTATACCAATAAAAATGGCGAAACTGTATGGTTGGAAGCCACAGGAAACAACCTGTTAAGTGACCCGGCCATTCAGGGTATAATTGTAAACTCTCGTGATATTACTGAACGAAGAAGGGCAGAACAAGAAGAACGGATGCGTACTAAAATGCAATCCCTATCTGAAAATTCTCCTGATTTGATCAGCCGATTTGATATGAGCAATAATTTCTTCTATATAAACCCGGTAATTGAAAACTATACCGGCTTTAAGCCAAACTATTTCCTTAATAAAGAATTGGGCGCTGTATCTTTAGAAGGAGGCATTGTGGAGCAGTGGATGCAAATATTAGACTACGTAAAAGAGAATAAAAATAAACATAATACCGAGATTGAATTTTCATCTGCCAATTTGGGCGATCGTGTGATGCAGGTAAATGCCATACCAGAATTTGATGATAAAGAAGCACTGGAATCAATCCTGATGGTATCGCATGACATAACAGACCGGAAGCTAATAGAACTGGAAATTCAAAGTAAGAATAAAAAGATAACCGAAAGTATCAATTATGCTAAGCGAATTCAAGGAGCCATTTTGCCTGATAATCAAATGATTCACAATTATTTCCCTCAGTCATTTATACTTTACAAGGCGCGAGACGTGGTAAGTGGTGACTTTCCTTGGTTCTTAACTGTGGGTGACGATTTATTTATTGCCGCGGTAGATTGTACGGGCCATGGTGTACCAGGCGCGTTGATTTCATTAATTGGATATTTCTTACTTAACGATATCGTGAAGAGTAGACAGATAACCGACCCAGGGCAAATATTAGACGATCTCGACAGAGGGGTAACGGAAACACTAAGGCAAGATCAGGACAATAGTAAAACCAAAGATGGCATGGATATTTCCCTTTGCCGTATAAATTTAAAGAAAAAAGAAGTGGCATATGCTGGAGCCCATAGGCCTCTTTATCTCATTAAAGATGATGAGTTTGATGAAATAAAGGGTAATCGTTTTCCAATAGGAGGAGGTATTTATAAGAACCAAACTAATTTCGATACCTATACAACAAAAGTAACGGAAGGTGATACAATATTCTTCTGTTCTGATGGTTTTCCTGACCAGTTTGGCGGACCAGAAAACAGAAAATTTGGGCCTAAAAGGTTACGCGAATTTATAAAAGAAAATCACAAAGAATCAATGGATAAATTTCATAAAAAAATAGATCATAAGTGGGAAACATGGAAAGGTGAAACCAAACAAACTGATGATGTATTGTTAATTGGAATCAAATTTTAATGGATAAAATAAATGGACGTATTTTTAAAATCATTTAATACCTATGAAGTATATATTTGAGTTGCATAAAACTATGCTTGCCCGAAACCTGATATTGGTTTATGAAGGTGAATTTACACAAGAAATAACTAAGTCAGTGCTTTCGATGGCCGAACGTAACATGGACTCCATTGGAGAAGAGTCTAACATTAAGCGCAAAGTGTTTAATGTGATGGTAGAGTGTTTGCAAAACATTGTAAAACACAACGAAGAAAATGATAGCAAAGCTGCCATTTTCATGATTGGTAAGCAAAATGATGAATATATCATTACCTCCGGCAATGCCGTGAAAAATGATATTGTCGAAATTTTGCAAACCAAGCTCGATAGGATCAATAGTCTTGATAAAGACGGGTTGAAATCTCTCTACAAAGAAATTATCAAATCGACTGGTATTTCTGAAAAAGGAGGGGCCGGATTAGGTTTTGTCGATATGGCCCGTAAATCGGGAAATAAACTGGAATATGATTTTCAGGCACTTGATGATGAACTGTCATTTTTTGCTTTAAAAACTACTATTCCACGCTTTTAATTTTTATTAAATTTTAATCTATAAAGCAATAACTGTATGGAAATTATAAATCTGGAAGGTACAGAAGATACTCCTAAAATTATATTAGATAAAGGTAACGGAATATTTGAAATCTCCGGGAGGTCACTTCCTGAAGATTCTGCTGAGTTTTACAATCCAATCATTGAATGGATTGAAAATTATAAATCCGACCCTAATCCATCTACTAGCTGGATTTTCAAGCTTGAATATTTTAACACAGCCTCTTCAAAACTTATATTGGATGTATTATCAAAACTTGAAGAAGTACCCAATAGCACTGTTTTATGGTATTTTCATGAAGATGATGAAGATATGGAAGAGGCTGGAGAAGAATTTTCTGAATTGGTAGAAATACCATTCGAATTTAAAACTTATTAGCAATTAGCATTAATAATCCATTATATTTTTATGACATGGTAATGCTTTAGTTGCACACAAAAATTCCTAAAAACAGGCAATAATGAGTGAGGAAATATTAAAAGCACTTACACAACTTTTTGCAATTATAACTAAGCAAGATGGTGGTGTAACAGAAAAAGAGCGTGATTTTGTGATTAGCTTCTTTAAGCAAGAGCTTGACCAGGATTCTGTTACGGAATATCTTAAACTGTATGACGAATATGTAGGATACAACAAGGTAGAAAGCGATGAGGAAAAGAAGAAAAAAAGACTTACCTCCGTAAAAGATTCTGTAAAAACATTAGCTATTTGTAGAAAAGTAAATAAAACGCTTACCCAAAAGCAAAAGGTGGTTGTATTGATAAAAATTTTAGAGCTGGTTGGTTCTGATCAAAACTTTACACCTCAGCGGATGGAAATAATTGATACAGTTTCTACTACCTTTAATATTGCAAAGGATGAGTATAAAGTTATTGAAAGCTTTGTGCTTAACCGGGAAGTTGAAAAATTTGAATCTGATCAAATATTAATTGCCTGTGCAAAGGATTGTAAAGAAGCAGTAACTAATAAATTAGAGTTAGATATTGAAGGTGCTATAGTATTTATGCAAATGTCCAGCATAGATATGTATTTTGTAAAGCACCTGGGTAATGAGGAAGTTGTGCTGAATGGTTTTGTTATGAAGTACAATCATGTTTATCTTTTTAGTCATGGTAGTACAATAAAAACCCCCAAAGGTGCAGCATTATATTATAGTGAATTAATTAGATATTTCTTGTCTGATTTTGATACTAATAATATCTCATTTGAGGCATTGGGAATTGAGTTTAAATTTCCGAATGGAGACTTGGGCTTGCGGGATGTAAATATTGTGGAAGGCCCTGGGAAACTGCTGGGAATTATGGGTGCTAGTGGTGCCGGTAAAACAACATTATTGAACGTACTAGCCGGAATAAATAAACCATCTTCCGGACAGATTTTAATTAATGGTCTGGACATTTTTTCTATAAAAGACAGACAAAAAGTAAAAGGAGTAATTGGGTATATTTCACAAGATGACTTATTAATAGAAGAGCTCACGGTTTACGAAAATCTCTATTATAACGCCAAGCTGTGTTTTGGAAACTTGTCCGAAAGTGAATTGGATATTAAAGTAATGGAGGTGTTGAGTAGCCTGGGGCTTGAGCAAAGGAAAAACCTAAAGGTAGGAAGTGTACTTGACAAAACCATCAGTGGTGGTCAGCGAAAACGCCTCAACATCGCGCTAGAGCTTATACGTGAGCCAGCAGTAATGTTTGTAGATGAACCTACCTCCGGACTAAGCTCACGTGATTCGGAAAATGTAATAGACCTGTTGAAGGAATTGACCTTAAAAGGGAAACTAATATTTGTCGTAATTCACCAACCATCTTCAGACATTTATAAAATGTTTGATAAGATGATTATCATGGATCTGGGTGGATACCCGGTATTTTATGGCAATCCTGTAGAAGCGGTAACCTACTTCAAAAAAGCCACCAACCAAGTAGATAAAGAAAGAGGGCAGTGCCCCGAATGTGGTAATGTAAACCCTGAACAGATATTCAATATCATTGATGCTAAGGTGGTGGACGAATATGGTGAATTTACCAATAAACGAAAAATTACCCCCAGGCAATGGCATGATCATTTCCTGGAGAAGTTTCCAGTGCCAAAAGTAGAAAAAGTAAAAGAGGTGCCGCCTAGCTCCCTTAGCCTGCCTAACCGTATAAAGCAAATGCTAATTTTTGCCAAAAGAGATATGTTGTCAAAAATTAGTAATACGCAATATATGCTCATCAATATATTACAGGCGCCTGTTTTAGCTTTTATTTTGGCTTTTATCATTAAATACAAAAGTGCCCCCGACCATCAATCCTATATTTTCAGGTTTAATGAAAACTACCCGGTTTATATCATGATGAGTATTATCGTCGCCTTATTTATGGGTTTAACGGTTAGTGCTGAAGAGATTATCAGGGACAGGAAAATACTGAGACGTGAATCTTTTTTGAATTTAAGTTGGAATAGTTACCTTACTTCAAAAATTTCGATTTTATTCTTGCTCTCGGCCATTCAAACTTTATTGTTTGTGCTTATAGGTAATTGGATACTAGAGGTGCATGCCATGAATTTCACCTTTTGGCTGGTACTATTTACTACTTCTTGTTTTGCCAATATTTTGGGTCTTAATATTTCTTCTGCTTTTAATTCAGCAGTCACAGTTTATATACTTATACCGCTACTTATCATACCTCAGATGGTGTTAAGTGGCTTATTGTTTAATTTTGATAAATTAAATGAGCTCATTAGTACCAAAGGGAAGGTGCCGATCGTAGCTGATATTATGACTTCTCGCTGGGCTTATGAAGCTTTAGCAGTTCAGCAATTCAAAGACAATCCTTATCAAGCACCATTCTTCAAGTATGAGCAAGAGCAGCGCATTTGCGATTTTAAAGCTTCTTACTTTATAGATAAATTAATCGAAAAAATACAATTGCTCGATCAAATCAATGAAAACATAACTGCGGAAAATGAAGGAAAATATAAAAAGACACTGACGCTTGTAAAAAATGAATTGATTAAAGAAAGTTTTCAGGAAGGGTTGGAGGAATTACAATTGCAAGAGAAAATGACTGTTGAAAACTATAGTCAGGAATACGGCACTCTCTTGATGGCTTATCTTGATAAAATGAAAGAACATTATTTGAATAGGTATAATGATGCTGTATTTAAGCACGAAAGTTTAGTGCAATACTATGAAGATGGTGGCCGTGAATCCTATGACTTAAATGATGAAAAAAATAAATATTATAATGAAAGCTTGGCTGACCTGGTAAGAAATTTAAGTATTAAGGACAGAATCATAGAATATGACAATAAATTATTACAACAAATTGATCCTGTTTTTGTAGTGCCTAGTCACGCGGAGCATATGTTTGATTATCGAAGTCACTTTTTTGCACCCCAAAAACACTTCTTAAATATGTATTTCAATACTTTCTGGTTCAATATTAGCGTCATTTGGTTCATGTGTTTATTGTTATACATCACGCTCTATTATGAAGGTTTGCGAAGATTTATTAATTCATTTAGTCAATTAAATTTCTTAGGTAAGTTTTTGAAAAAGAAGTGATTGCAATTTAAAGCATTAATTAGAAATTTTAGGCTTTGAAACAAAACTAGTTAGACTGTTAAATTAATTCAATGTAAAGGTTTATGAAAAAACTAATATTTATAGTATGTATATTTGGGATAGTGGCCTGTGAGTCTAATAAGAAGATAGACGATGAAAAGGCTTTCCTGGATAGCTTGGAGTCGGTTACGCTTAACCAACCGGAAATATCTCAAGAGGTAATTAGTGATATAATTCAGCAAATTCCCTCGCCTCTCGAAATTTCATTTTTGATTAAAGAGTCAGGAAATTCATATAATAATGAATTGTTAAATTCTCCTGATAATATTTCGAATTACAACAGTAATTACCATAAAGCGCTCAACTTAGGAATTTATGGAGCCGATTTAGGTTATACCAATATTTATAATCAAAATCAAGATGCCATCTTTTATCTTGATGCTATCAAAGAGTTGGCAAATGGGTTGAGTATTGGACAGTTTTTTGATTTTGGTACAATAAAAAGATTGGCAACCAATAGTCAAAACATGGATTCTTTGCTGCTAATTAGTACTCAAAACTTTAATAATATTAATACTTATTTGCAAGAGCAAAATAGATCCAACTTAAGTATATTGTTATTAACCGGTGGGTGGATTGAGGCTTTACATATTCTTTGCCAGGTGGCAGAAGAAAAAAATAGTGAACAGCTAAAAGAGAAAATAGGAGAGCAAAAAATAATACTTGATAATATTAAGTTGTTATTAGAATTTTATCGAGAAGCAGATCCTAATATTAATAAGTTTTATGATCAGGTAATGCAACTAGATGCAATTTATTCGCAGATAAATATAAACCACGTTTATGCGGAGCCAACTTTTGAAGAAGTAAATGGTATGCTCGTAATTAAAGATAATAGCACTACCACTATAGATATAACTGATGAAGATGTGGCAAAAATTAAAGCCACCACCGCCATGATCAGAGAACAGATTATTAAATAAATGAAGAAATTGGATATAAATATGAAAAAGACATTAATCATACTAAGCTTGGCTGGAGTGATCTTCTTTGCCCAAACAAAAACAGCACAAGCTCAATGCAATACCGACGGCTTTACTGAACAATGCCTTTCTAGTCTTGAAAGTGGCTTTACTTTTCTTAAGAGTTTTAAAGTAGATGGCCAGGGCGGCAGTAAAGATAAAGTAGAATTCTCGTATGTATTCAGTAAAGATACTGAGTACTATATCAACATATGCACGGGTTCCTCTTCTGTGGATGGAATTAAAGTAACGCTTTATGACAGCAATAGAAAAATGGTGGGTACTAACTTTGCCAATGGTAAGTTTTTTGGTGCTGTAAAGTACCCATGTAGTGCTACAGGCATTTATTACATCACCTTTACTTTCGAAGGTTCCAGTAACCACTGTGGTGGAAGTGTGCTAGGTTTTAAGCGATAAAAAGTTTTAAAATTTTAAGGAGTTTAAAGGCAGGATATAATTCTGCCTTTTTTTTAATCAAATTGCATATAATTTTTGTTATGTAAACTATTTTTTACTGTATAAATCATATACTATGAAAATCCTTATCATTGAAGACACAGAGATTGATATCCTTATTGCAGAAAAAATAATACAAAGTGTAGACAAAAACATTGAAGTGGATTCAGTAGAAAGTATAGCAGAGGCCTTTATTTATTTAGAAAATACTGAGCCAATGCCTGATGTTCTTTTACTGGATTTGATTTTGCCGGTTAAGGATGGGTTTCATTTTCTGGAGAAAATCAGCTATAACGAAAGACTTTGTAGTATACCAGTTTATATCTATACTTCATCAATTCATACACAAGATAAGCAAAAAGCCACAGCCTATAGCAATGTAAAAGGCTATATTGATAAACCCATCAACAGGAGCAATGTAGAAGAAATGCGTACCCTTGTAGGTGAGTAAACCTTTTCGTTTTAAAATTTTTCTGAACAATTTACTTTAGGTTTTTTTTCTTTTATTAAAGAAACGTTTTTTCAACTTAAATTAAATTACTATGAAACTTTTTAAAATTTTTTCATTCGTTATTATTACTGCCGTATTTTTATCATGTGCAAGAGAAACTGCCTTAGTTGGAACTGATAAAAATTTAGAAATTGCAGAATTTGACACGTACAAAACTTTCACTTTTGCTTCTCATATCAATGATGCAAATAATGACATGTTCTTTTGGGATAGTGAATTAATGAAACTAGCCGTGAAAGATGAAGTAAAAGCCGAACTTGAAGCACTAGGTTATGTATATAAAGCAGGAGATAACAGTGCTGACTTACTTGTAAATTTCAGGGTTTTTGAAGCACCAGTAGAGATAACCGGTTTTGTTGACAACGTAGCTGACGAAAATTATTGGGGTCCCAATGAAATTAAAAAAGAAGCTATAGGTCTTGAGCCAAGTGCTGAAGTTAGAGAACCTGGTGATGCCAGAGCCTATAATCTAGAAAAAGGTTCAATTTTTATCCAGATGGTTGATACTAAAAAATCAGCTTTGATCTGACAAGGATATGCATCAGGAATTGTAAATAATGCTTCAATATTGGATTCAGATGAAGAAAAAATAGATCAAGCAGTAGAAAGAATTTTTGCAAAATATAACTTTAAAGCGGCAGGATATGCCACACGCTAAATCTAAGCTGAATTCTTGAATGGTAAGGGCTCATAAATTATTATGAGCCCTTATTAATTTGTGTCAAAATAGTTTTGCCTTTTTCACAGTTTCCTTAGAAAGGTAGAAAAACTCTTTGTGAATGCTAAAAGATTCTTCATTCTCACTAGGTTCTAATCTGCTATAACTGCCATCTTCATGCATCTCGTAAGCATTTACATTATCCTTAAAATTAAAAGCTAATAAGTTAATCATTTGTTGTTTTAGCAAGCTGTCTTTTACAATAAACAAAGATTCAATTCTCCTGTCAAAGCTACGTACCATCATATCTGCACTACCTGAATAAACTTTAGGATCGCCATTATTATGAAAGTAATAAATACGTGAATGCTCGAGATACTCACCTACTATTGATCTTACCGTAATATTGTCACTAAGGCCAGCTCGATTAGGACGTATGGTACATATACCTCTTACGATTAATTTTATTGGCACACCCGATTGGGAAGCTTCGTAAAGTTCATTTACGGTATCTTTATCCTGTAATGAATTTACTTTGATTACAATACCACTTGTCAACCCGTTGAGCGCATTCTCTTTTTCTTTTCTAATCAGTTCAATTAATTGCAAGCGCATATCTCTGGGTGCTGTAATCAAATGCTCGTAAGAGCCTGGCTGCGAATGACCTGTAATTACATTGAAAAACTCCGATACATCATGAGCATATTCTTCGTCGGCGGTAAGCATGCCTATATCCGTATATAAGCGAGCAGTAGACTCATTATAGTTTCCACTCGACATATGTATGTAGCGGGTTACCTTATCTTCTTCTTTTCTCACCACTAATAGCAGTTTGGTATGAGTTTTTAAATTACTTATACCATAGATAACAAAACAGCCTGCTTGCTGCAGCTTTTTAGCTTCTTTTAAATTGTTCTCCTCGTCAAAACGGGCCTTCACTTCAAATAATACCGATACATGTTTGCCATTTTCAGCAGCTTTTAATAAAGCCGCGGTGATAAGGGATTCTTTTGCCAGACGATAGATTGTAAGTTTGATAGAAAGTACTTTTGGGTCTTCGGCTGCTTTTTCCAATAACTCTATTACTGGATCTATGGTGTTATAGGGGTGATGGAGCAGAATGTCTCTGCTATTTAATATTTCAAATATATCTTCAGAGCCACTTTCCGGGTAGCTAACAGGCGGCACTGGAGGGTGAGCTTTAGGTAGCCTATCCTTGAAGCAATTATTTTTAACAATTTGCCACATGCTGGAGTAGTCGATCATGCAATCTGAAGGAGTAGCAAATATGTTTTCATTGCCTATTTCCCATCTACTCTTGAGAATGCGGGCCATCCATTCGTTATACCCTTCTTCTATTTCCAACCTTACCACACGCCCGGTTTTTCTGGTTTTTAATTTTCTTCTCAATTCCTCCAGAAAGTTGGCTTCAATATCGTCACTTTCTTCTAATGTAAAATCCCCGTTTCTGGTTATTCTGAATAGATCGGTAGAAATAATTTTTATATTGCGGAAAAATTTGTCAATGTGCGAACGGATTATATCCTCTATAGCTACGAACAACATTTCCTCCTCACGCTCTATTTCATAAAATCTTGGTAAATTTTGAGGAATCTGGATGAAATTCAATTTTTTACGATCTACCGGGTCATCAGCGCTTTTAGTCACTACAGCAAATATTAATATACTGTTCATTAAGATAGGGAAGGAGTGATAACTATCGTAAACCATAGGGGTGAGCATGGGGAAAATGGTCTTCTTAAAGTAATGCCTCACTTCTTCTTTTTCCGACTCTTTCAATTGATTTACTTTGCAAATTCTAAAACCATTCTTGCTAAATAATGGCACCAGTTCTTTTCGATATAGATTGTTCTGATCTAAAAAGAATTGCTGGGCTTCATCATAAAGTTTGTTTTTGAAAGGGAGTTCTCGTAATCCTGAATAGTCAATTCTTTCTTTGCCATAATCAATATAATTATACAAACTGCCTACTCTTATCATGAAAAACTCGTCCAGGTTAGAAGCAGTAATAGCCAGAAACTTCAGCCTTTCAAATAAATTACTGTCATTTTTCTTAGCCTGATCTAATACACGATAATTAAAATTAATCCAACTTAAATCCCTGGAAATCAGGCTACTCTGTGAAATAATAGCATTATATTTATTGATATCAGACAGGTTTTCCTTTGCTCTGCCTTTGCCCCTGGGTATTGTGTTTTTCACCGTTTTATCTACACTTATCCTTTTGGCCATAGCGGTTTTTTTATATTAATGAAAAAAGGCCTCCAAAATGAAAGCCTGAATATTTTAAAAATAGTACAAATGAAAAGATAATAATAAAACTTTTACCTAAACATCTACATTAGCATATTTTGCATTTTTCTCAATAAATTCTCTGCGAGGAGCTACTTCATCTCCCATCAGCATTGAAAAAAGGTGATCTGCTTCAGCAGCAGATTCAATGGTCACTAGTTTTAATGAGCGAGTATCCGGGTTCATGGTAGTCGTCCACAGTTGTTCAGGGTTCATCTCTCCCAAACCCTTATAACGTTGTAAAGATACCGACTCTTCTTTAGCATCTCCTGCCATCTCTTTTACTAAAGCAATTCTTTCTTCCTCAGTCCAGCAATAGCGTTCATCTTTACCTTTGCGCAATTGATAGAGTGGGGGTAAAGCAATGTATAAGTACCCCTTCTCAATCAAGGCTCGCATATATCGGAAAAAGAAGGTAAGAATTAATGTTCGAATATGGCTTCCATCAACATCAGCATCCGTCATGATAATGATTTTGTGGTAACGCAATTTTTCCATATTCAAGGCTTTATCGTCATCAGGTGTGCCAAAACTCACGCCTAAAGCTGTAATGATGTTTTTTATTTCATCATTATCATAAATTTTATGCTCCTGTGCTTTTTCTACATTTAATATTTTTCCTCTCAAAGGCAAAATTGCTTGAAACTGCCTATGACGACCTTGCTTAGCTGATCCGCCAGCCGAATCGCCTTCTACCAGGTACAGTTCACATGCAGCAGGATCTTTATCTGAACAGTCGGCTAGTTTGCCAGGAAGCCCAGTGCCGGTGAGTACATTTTTACGCTGTACCATTTCACGTGCTTTACGTGCAGCGTGTCGTGCCTGCGCAGCCAGTACTACTTTAGATACTATTTGTTTCGCCTCTTTTGGGTTTTCTTCCAGGAAATACTGTAAAGCTTCACTAAGCACACCGTCTACAGCACCCATCACGTCGCCATTGCCAAGCTTGGTTTTGGTTTGCCCTTCAAATTGAGGTTCGGCTACTTTTACAGAGATAACCGCGGTCAGGCCTTCACGAAAATCGTCACCGGCTATTTCAACTTTTACCTTATCCAGTAAACCGGATTTGTCAGCATAAGCTTTTAGCGTACGTGTTATCGCTCTCCTGAAACCACTTACATGGGTGCCTCCTTCAATGGTGTTGATGTTATTTACGTATGAAATTACGTTTTCAGTGTAAGAGTTGTTGTAGCTAATGGCAACTTGCACCGGTACGTTGCTTTTTTCTCCATCTATATAGATAGGTTCGGGAATTAAGCTATCTCGATTAGCATCAAGATACTCTACAAATTCTTTTAGTCCACCTTCTGAGAAAAACTCGACTTCTTTAACGTCGCCGTTTTCATCTTTTTCTCTTTCGTCAATCAGGTATATACGAATACCCGCGTTCAGATAAGCCAATTCCCTTAAACGAGTGGCTACCGTTTCATAGTTATATTCATGAACCATGAATATTGAGGAATCTGGCTTGAAATATATTTCAGTACCGGAAAGTTCTGAATCCCCAATTACTTTTACCGGATATTGAGGCACGCCTCGCTGATATTCTTGCTGATAAATATGTCCATCGCGGTAAATAGTGGCTTTTAAATGATCAGAAAGTGCATTTACACAAGAAACACCAACGCCATGCAATCCACCGGAAACTTTGTAAGTGTCCTTATCAAACTTTCCACCGGCATGTAGCACGGTCATTACTACCTCCAAAGCAGATCTTTTTTCCTTGGTGTGTAATTCAACCGGTATCCCGCGTCCGTTATCTGAAACTGTTATAGAATTGTCTTCCTGTATTTTCACTCTGATTTCAGAGCAATATCCTGCCAGGGCTTCGTCTATAGAGTTATCTACTACTTCCCATACCATATGATGAAGTCCTTTTACGCTTACATCACCAATGTACATGGCGGGTCTTTTTCTTACCGCTTCCAGCCCCTCTAAAACCTGAATATTATCAGCAGAATAATTTCCTTTATTCAAATTAATATTTTCGCTCATATCTTCTTAAAAACAACTGCAAAATTAACAATAAATTAATTCTCAGCCTATTAAATAATGGTATTTATCAAGTGATTAGAGGATTGGAACCAATAAAGCTGGAGATGTAAATGAGCTATGTTATTTTTCCAAGTTTGAAATGAAAAATTAGAACAGATGTGAAAAGAATTTGACAAAAGTATATTTGTCAAATTCTATCCTTTATATGAGCTTTGTGAGCCACTTAGAATAATTGTAAATGCTTGTTAAATGATTTTAATAAAAGTCTTTATCTAAGGCTGAGAGCTTTCTTGCTTCTTTTTTACCTGCTGATGTCTGCGGGAATTTAAAGCCGAATCTTCACCCATCCAAACCCATAGTTTAATCAAGCCATTTTGATGAGCACTGGCAAGGAAGCTGCCGTCGGCATTGAAATCAATATACTCTGCATGGTCACTGGCCCACACCTTATGGGCCACGGGTATGGCATCGTTGCCAAAGTTTAAAATGTCTGCCACCCGATACACGTAAATGTAAGGGTCGTGACCGGCATGGGCAACATAATCACCATTCGGGTGCCAGGCGATAGATTCAATTTTTTTGCCGGTATGGTTAAACCTTTTCAAAAGCTTACCGCTTTTCCATTCCCATAGATAAACATTACCCCGGGCTCCCTGTGGCTGTCCTACAGCGATTACGTGCTTTGCGTCCGGAGAAAACGTGCCGCTGGTAAAGGTGACATAATAACCTGGGGTTAAGGTTTGCTCCAGCTCCCAGTTGTCAGTATTGTAAACTTTAATATCACCATGACCTACTGCCAGTAAATATTTATCATCCTGGCTGAAAAATAGTTCGTTGACCGTGTTGCCAAATTCAAGTGTTTGAATTTCCTTGGCCGCCGGCATTTGGAACACCCGGATTTTACCGGTGGTTTTACCATTTTTTTCCACTTTCTCTTCTCCACTTACCAGCAGGCTGCCCTGATTAGACCAGGTAAGACCGTCAATGCCCTGGGTATGTTGCAATTCATGCAATACGTCACCATTGGTTGCATCATAAATTGTAACCAGGAAGTCTTCACTGGCCGCGGCCACATATTTATTATCAGCCGACCACCCAACTCTTTCCACTTCCTCAGCCGTATATTTTCGCCAGAGCTCAGTACCATCCGAAGTGCGCCACATTATCACAGAATTATCATATTTGGTGCCGCTCACAATGTGCTTGCCATCCGGCGAAAACTCCACGCTTTCTACCGAGCCTATTTCTCCCAGAGCATCTGCCACCCGCGACCATACAGGTTCCAGCCTGAGTTGATAATTTAGGTATTGCTGAGCTTTACTATTATACCCAGAAATGATAATGAGCAACAATGCCGTAAAAAATACTTTTTTATTTACTTTCATGATTTTTTTATTTAAGTCCTTTAATTATAATTTCTTTTCCTTTAATTTCAAGGTTGGCTCCTCCTTCATTAACAGATTGCAGGTAGCCAAACAACTCTCTTCCCTTACCTGTATCGGGATCATACAATCTTAATTCATTGTCATCATCCCGCCAAGTGGGCACTAATGAGACCGAGAGTATTTGTTTATCTTTAATTTGTACATTAGCCAGTAAGCCTTCCCGGTGACGAGTATTTCTATCCGAACGAATATCGTCAAAAACAGCCTGGCCAAGACTATGCAATATAGGTTTTCCTCTATGGATTTCTATTTTCTGATACTTGTGCGGGCCATGTCCAAAAACCAGGTCGGCACCCGCATCGATTACAGCCTTCCCTATTTCTGATTGATAACTAACGGGAGTAGTGGTGCCGGAAACGCCCCAATGATAAGATACAATTACAATATCTGCCTTTGCCTTAAGCTTTTCAATATCGGTTACCATCATGGCCTTTGATTCCTCATCCAGCCAGGTGATCACATAAGGAGGCTGTCCCGGTTTGTCAAGATTTTTAGGCGGCTGGTAAGCAGTGTGAACTTTTATTTCTGCTATTCCCGGCTGTAATTCCGTAGCAGCATGATTGGTAGGAAACACTGTGGCCGCGTATTGCATAAACCCCACTTTAAGACCATTTCTTTCAATGATCACCGGCTGGTGAGCTTCGGTTATATTTTCACCACCCCCCACATGTTTTATTCCAACGCTGTCTAGTACCGCCAAGCTCCTCGTCAAAGCCTGCCAGGGATAAGTTACGTTGTTAGCCACTCCTACAGCATCGATATTGGCCGCGGTCAATGCAGCCACCTGGTCAGGGTTGGAGTGCCTCCAGTTTTTATGGGGAATGTCAGACTTTTTCGGGTCATCAGTACCTCCTGCAAAAGGTCCTTCCAGATTTAAAAATCGGAAATCGGCAGCCTCTAAAGTAGGCATAAGATATTGAAACGCGTTTTCCGGATTTTTACGGTACTGAAAGTTATTATCACCTAAAAGGATAATTGATTGAGTGTCTGAACCTTCATCCTGAAAAGGCCAGGCATCCTGGGCAGTTGCGAAAGTGCTGGAGATTACAAATAATAGCGTCAGTAGATTTATTTTCATTATATTTTGTTTATTTGGTGAATTGCTAAATCGGTTAATTGCCCTGTGGTTTTGTTAATCTGGTTTAGCCTCACCCCCTGGCCCCCTCTCCAATTTGGAA
>Ga0207419_1000295_pt1 | contig 42340 bp, 50 predicted proteins | sample ElkSloMetagenome_4_FD_184723 | JGI IMG/M metagenome (GOLD analysis project Ga0207419, IMG submission 184723) | Hot spring microbial communities from Elkhorn Slough, Monterey Bay, USA - MD2A (version 2) | ecosystem: Environmental > Aquatic > Marine > Intertidal zone > Estuary: Microbial mat ...
TAAAGAATAAAATAATATGGATATTTTTAAAAGAAGTATAGCTCCCATTACGCAAAAAGCATGGGATGAGATTAATGAAACAGCCATTGATATAATTAAGCCTACCCTTACCGGGAGAAAATTTGTAGACATTAAGGGGCCGTATGGGTTGAGTTTTGCCTCTGTTCCCTTAGGAAAATTAACCATTCCAGAGAAGCAGGAAGGAAGTCTGAAATTTGGTGTTCACCAGGTTTCTCCGTTAATTGAACCCAGAATTCAGTTTAAGCTCAAAACGTGGGAACTGGACAATATTGAGCGTGGCAGTAAAGATCCCGAACTTGAACCGCTTGAAGAAGCTGCCCGTAAAATTGCAGGATTTGAGGAGAATGCTATTTATTATGGCATCGCCCATATCAATGGTTTAAAAAAAGCAACAGAACATCCTGAGCTTGCCTTTACTGATGTTGCTGAGGAATTTGCGGCTACTGTTAGCGAAGGGATTATAAACTTTAAAAATGCCGGAGTGGAAGGCCCGTATACGCTTGTGGTCAATAGTGAAACATATAAAAGAATTTCGGGGAACATGCGTGGATATCCCATTTTGAAGCAATTGGAAAATTTATTATCGGGCAAGGTAATCCTGAATACCAATAACCGGGAAAATTTTCTTATCAGTGAAAGAGGTGGAGACTTCGAATTAACCCTGGGGCAGGATTTCTCTATTGGTTATGAGGCTCATAACATAAATGAAATTGTGTTATTTATTACCGAATCATTCACCTTTAGAGTAATTGATCCTAATGCAGTAATAGTGATAAAATAAAATTTTGCTTAGTCTTTTATACTGGCTCTGTCTAATTCTTCTTTTAGACGCGCCAGTATTTTTTTTGATACAGGTTCTATATTTAATAATATGTTTTCAATGTTTGTGTAATCCTTATCCTTTAGCGCGAGTGTTTCAATCTGAAAATAAAGCCGGGCCAACTTGTGCATATGTAGATGGCGATGCATGGTTTTTAACTTATGCGCCTGTTCTCCGGCATTATTCCAGTCATTATTAACGATGGCTTTCTGCAGTTCTTTGTTCCCTTCTTCCGCATTTTCAATAAATGTTCCCAGCATTTTTAAATAGAATCCCTGGTCTCCTCCGGTGGCGCTTTTCAGTTCTTCAAGGTCATAAGATTCATCAAATTCCTCTTCGTCTTCTTCATCATCACTGTTATGTTCAATGCCTGCAGGAGCCCATGCACTATCAGAAAATTCATTGTCAAGCCCCAGATGAAAACACAACATGTTGTAAATATCTTTTTCCTTGAAAGGTTTCTCAATATAACCGGATATTCCAAAACGCGTGAATTTAGTGATATCATCCTGCATAACATCAGCGGTAAAGGCTATAATCACAGATTGCTCCATGTTATTTTCAATTTCCCATTGACGCATTTCTCTGGCAACTTCATAGCCACTCATTTCAGGCATATGAATATCAAGCAGCACAACATCGTAGTGCTTTTGCTTGAATTTCTCCAGTGCAGCCATGGGTAACAGCACCATATCTGTATCAACATCAAAGTTTTGCAATACCCTTTGGCTAAGGGTGGCATTTATTTCATCATCATCCACAACCATGGCTGTAATATGCTTCAACATTTGCATGTTGCCGGGCGCTTTAGGTTTTGTTTCCTTAAGAAATTCTTCTTCAGAAATCTTTTCAAATGGAAGCGTGATAATAAATGTGGAGCCTTTTTCAGGAATACTTTTTACTTTGATACTACCGCCCATCAATTCTGCCAGCTTTTGGCTAATGGTAAGCCCTAATCCTGTTCCGCCATATTTGCGGGTAGCGGTAAAATCAATCTGGTTAAATTCTGCAAATATCTGATTGATTTTCTCATCCGGAATTCCCACACCACTGTCGCGAATAAGGAATTCCATCAAAAGTTTATTGTGCTCTTTCTCATGATATCTGCAAAAAACACCAACTGAGCCTTTGGAAGTAAATTTTATTGCATTGCTGATCACATTCGTAAGTATTTGTCTTGCATGAATGTAATCCCCTGAAACCCAAAGGTCTTTTGTGTCAGGGCAATCAGTAAAAAAGTTAATGCCTTTTACTGCTGCATTATATTTCAGTGAATTGTAGATGTTATTTATCAGCTCAGGAAGATTGAATGCCTTATTTTCTAAATTGATTTGTCCGGCTTGTATTTTGGAGAGGGTAAGAATTTTATCAATAACTTTTAATAAATGGTTTGAAGCAGATTCTACCACTGCAATATGATTTCTCTGCTCAGGATTTAGATCAGATTTAGCAAGCAGATCATTAAACCCAATTATGGTAGTTAAAGGAGTGCGTATTTCATGGCTCATGGTAGCCAAAAAATTGCTTTTTAGTATGGATGCCTGTTCTGCCTGATTCCGTGCCTGTATAAGTTCTTCCTGGAATTTTTTTGATTTTACCACATCACTAAAAATCAGTATCAGGAAAAGAAAAATAAGCAATAGATTTACAGATATGATAATGGTGAGGATGGTAATGGCCCTGCGGGCAATTTCACTTGCTTTTACTTTGTTTCCCTCATTATCGGCTATCTCGTCACGCAGGATGGAATTTGCTATATTACGTATTTCATGTGTCAGGGCATAATCTTTTTCAAATAACCGGGATATAAAATCAACGGATTGTAGATTTTTTTGCCCAACTGAGTCGGGATACCCCACAATTATATTTACAACCTCGTCTAAAGAAAGGTTAGCCTGTGCCAGGGTGTCTCGTGTGTAATCACTCACTGATTTTTCTTTACCTTGAAAGAGTGAGATAATTCTGGTATACAACTGGTTGACATTATTTAGTGTATCAAGGTGGTTTAGCCTTTTTTTCTTTTTACGCCGTGAAAATTCTTTCCTGATGGAATCAAAAAATGCCTTATTTAACTTTTTCTTGTCAAACTCAACCAGCATCTCCATAATGTCTTTTTTCAGGCTATACAAATGCAGGATGGAGTCTGTTTTACCGTCATAATTTCCTGTTATGGCAGTAAGTGAGTCTATTTTATTTAATTTGGGTTCAATCGAATCGGCGTAGGTGTAATAGGTGGCCAGGTACATTGGGTCATTGGTATGTAAATAGGTAAACACGCCGTTTTCCATATGAGAAATATCTGAGATAATTTGCTGCAAAACGATGATGAGTTCATTTGGATTAGCCAGATCATCGGCAGTTTTTTTGAGGCGATCCAGATTCTGAAAGGAATAAATGGCAATAAAGATTAAAACAATTACGGATACGCCAAACCCCACAATTACATTTCTTCCAATTTTCTTAATAGACTTGTTTGAATTGATCATATATAATTGAAACCAAATAATTAGATTCTCAAATGTAGCTATTTCTGTGTAGCAAATAAAATGCCGGAAAAGTTAAATTTTCCGGCATCTGGGATTCCTGCATTCTATGATTCTAATTTTTGTGGTTTCCTCTTCCTTGTCCTCCGCGCAATTGTCTGAGTAAGTAATTTTTAAACTTCATTTCAGCATGATACAGGGTAATGATTTTATGTGGAGGTAGAATTTCTTTTAATTTTTTATGAGAATCTGATTGCAATTTTGCTTCCTCCAGCTGAAGCGCAATCAGTTTATCGCCCAGTTCTTCGGCTTCCTTCTCAGACAGATTAGATTGATTTTGCATAAAAAATCTGTTGATTGACCGTTTTTCATCATTAAGGAGATCTTTTCTGCTTTGGAAATCATTGTAAACAGGCCAAAAAACCTGGGCTTCTTCGGGGGATAATGCCATTTCGCGAGTTAGAAAAGCTATTTTTTCACTTTTGATGCGTTCTCTTTTATCTTCAAAACCCGGCCCCTGTGCATGATTTATTTGAAAGGTAAGTGCCAGTATGCAAACAAGTAAAATATTTTTATATAAAGTTCTCGTATTCATATTATTTAAATTTTATAATGCTTCTGCGATGGTTTCAATTTCAATGTTGCTTTCAACAAGATAGTCTATAATTTCTTCAGAATATGCGGTATTAATTTCTCCGGAGAAATCGAGCTCATTCAAGGCGTCTTCATCAATGGCCTCCAGCAATGTAAACTCATCAATCATATCCGGCTGTTCTGCCAATACTTCTGCTACCGTAGATTGATTTATTTCTGTGGTAACCGCGTTATCAGTGATCACATTCACAGCAAAATAACCTGCTAAAATTAAAAAAACCATGGAGAGGGCAAGGCTAAGCTGTGGTTTAAATATGGTCCAGAATGAAGGGTTTTCAGCACTGGATGACCGGATTTTTATTCTTTCCTGCATTTTTAACGGTAGCTCTTCAAAATAGTTTTCCGGCACTTTAAAGGGAGAACTTTTATTCTCATTATTCCATATATGTTGTGATTTTTTGTTCATTATCAGCTTTATTTAAAACTTTGACTCTGAATTATTAAAAAGGTTTAATCCGCCTCAAAATATTTTTCTATTTTCTTTTGTGCATGATGGTAGGAAGCCTTTAATGCGCCCACAGAGGTATCAAGTACCCGGGAAATCTCTTCGTACTTCATCTCATCAAAATATTTCATATTAAATACAATTCTTTGTTTTTCAGGTAAAGAAAGCAAGGCTTTTTGTAATTTTTTCTGAATTTCGTTTCCATCAAACCATGGATCTGTTTCCAGTTCTTTTCCGAGTTTTTCCTCCAGATCAACCAAAGGTAAGAGAAATTTTGTTTTTTTCTTTCTTAAGAATGCCAGGGCTTCATTGGTGGCGATACGATATAACCATGTGAAAAGACCACTTTCGCCTCGAAAGGTATCAATCTTACTCCAAACTTTTAATAAAGTATTTTGCAATACATCATCTGCATCTGCATGGTTTATTACGATCCGCCGGATGTGCCAGTAAAGTTTTTCCTGATATGTTTTTACCAGCAAGTCAAAACCGAAATTCCTGTTGTCTTTGTTCTTGATAAATTGCAAAAGCGCTTTATCAGTATATGATGGCATAAAAGTGTTTCTTTACATTTTTATTCAACCCATTTCCAAAATAACTGCATTTATGTTATAAATAAGTTATTTGAAGTTACCTGTAAATGATTAGATGAAAAAAGTTACCAATGGTTTAATGGATTAATAAAATTCCACAGAAATAGCCCCACCCGGGAGGACTTTAAATGAGCGGGTAATGGTGTAAATGGATTGTCGGGCGTTAAGAGACCGGAATACGGCTTTATAATTTCCAGGTTGAAGTACCAGTGCTTCTGTACGGGAATTTACATCTAAATTATATACCCATTCCATTTTTCCGTCGCGCATCACATAAAGGCTACCAAATCCGGTTGCAGCTTTGATAAAAGTAACCAACCCTGGCCGTGGAATTTCAACAGTAGTAGTCTCGCTCTGATTTATGTTCACACCATTGATGTTTAAGCGGGGAATAGTAGGTATTTCAAGATCATACTTACCGGTAATATACCTTTCTGACTGGCTTATAGTTTGCATATTAAGGGTTTCCATTCCTCCTGTTTTACGTACAATGTATTGCATTCCACGGTACTGGTTATCGCCAACTTTTACCACCAGGGTTCCTTGAGGAGCATCGGCAGCAAAAATGGTATGTTTGCCCGGCACTACTTTGGCATTTTTAAGTGTTACCTTTGGAATTGTTTGTATCTCTATGCGGTATGTAACAAGAGGATCAAGGACAAGGGTATCGGGATTTCCCCTGTGATTAATTGTATGGTAAAAATTGTGTTTTATTTTCCCGGAAAACTGATCAAAGAAAATCATGTTCACATTTGTCTCAGTGGGTAATCCGCTTTCATCCAAAAGGTTTACCTGCGCAGTGGTGGAATTTAAGGCCTGGGAAATCACTACGTTTAAAATTTCCTCAAATTTCTCTTCTCTTTCGGCGTTGTAATAATTTCCTATGCAGTCAAAGGCATCACGGAAATCTTCATCCATACCAATGCCAATTACGAAAGGTTTCAGCACAATGCCTTTTTTCTGCAGGGCATATGAAACTTCACAAGGGTCACCATCACAGGCTTCAATGCCATCAGTGATAAGGATGATAATATTCCGGCAGTTTTCGCACGGTCCGAAGTCATTTGCCGCAAGCGTAAGAGAGTTTGCAATAGGTGTGGTACCACGGGGTTTGAGAAAGTGCAGTTTTTGCCTGATCTGGCTTGGGGAACTTCTACTAAAAGGCACTTCCAGTCGTGTATCTGAGCAATCCTGGGGGGGCACCGGACTTTGATGGCCGTACACGCGCAAAGCAAGTTCTATTCCGTCAAGTTGCTCAAGGCTGTCGACCATTCGAATAAGTATTTCACGGGCGATGCTTATTTTGCTGTCTTTCTCCCACTGGCCGGCCATGCTTTGTGAAGCATCAAAGACAAAAAGGATACGTGTGGTATGGTCGGGAGAGGTAAGGCTAACCTGTGAATAGAGAGGAAAAAGAAGCAGCAAGGAAAATGTTACAATAGAAAACAAACGTTTGCTGTATGGGAAAGCTTTTTTCTTTTGCATATTTCTCGATAAAAAGGGTATATAAACACATTCTTTAAACGCTGGCGAAACGGATTAAGTATTTCATGTAAATTTATAAATTATATTTTTATAATCAGGGTAATTGGTTAATAGTTCGTCTCTGGGAACAAATTCAAAATCGTTAAAGTCAAAGCCCGGCGACACCATGCATCCGGCAAGAAAATATCCGTGCTTATTTTCCACTTCTGCTCCAAAAATTGTTCCTGCAGGTAAAACCACCTGGTACAATCCCTTTTTCTCCAAAGACCCTAATTTTATTTTGGCATACCCTGATTCCTGAAAAAAGCAATGAATTATTGCTGAATTCCCAGCATGATGGTACCATATTTCATCAGAAGTAAGCCGGTGAAATTTTGATATCTGCGAATCGTGAAGCAGGTAGTAAATACTGGTGGCAAGATTGCGGTTTCCCTTAGCGGCATTTAAGTGAAGTGGATGTCTGTAAATTTCCCGGTAATAGCCGCCCTCAGGATGATGTGTTAAACCTAGTCTTTCAATAATTCCTGCTACATCTGCCATACATTATTTCACTCCCTTTTGCACAAGATATTTCCCAAGCCGCGCATCTACCTCCTGAATATGATTTAGCAGCCAGTCGCGCAAAAAATTCACTACTTCTATGGTAACTTTTGCATTCCCTTTGTTAAAGTCTGCCCGAAATGCACCTACTTTCTGGATAAACATTTCATGTTCTTTTTTATGCTGCACAAACTCCGGATAATCAAGCATACGCATTTTAACTTCTTCCGTGCGAAAGTGGGTGCTGGTATACTCAGAGAGTTCATCAATAATACCGGAGAGAATATTTTTCCCCTCTCCCACGCTCATGGCAGCATACAAATTGTTTAAAAGTGTCACCAGACGCTTATGCTGATTATCAATTTCTAAAATATTAACAGAATAATTATCTATCCATCTAATGATTTCCATATACTAATTCAATTTAATGAATAATAAATTTTTCTGCACTCCTTGTACGCAAGCCTTTGCGCAACGTTACAGGGGAAGCATAAATAAAAAAGAAGCAGTGGCTGAAAAGAAATTCTAACCTGCTGCTTCTTTAGTAATTATTGATAATTCTTATTTACCCAGGTATTCGAGCACTTTGTTGTACACATTTTCTCCTGTGTATCCTAATTTCTCATCAAGCACTTTGGCGGGTGCAGAGTAACCAAAATGATCAAGGCCAATTACTTTTCCGGAAGGACCCACTAGTCCTGCAAGGGTAACAGGCAGGCCTGCAGTGAGACCAAACACCGGAATATCCCCTGGAATAACCTCCAGCTGGTAGGCTTTGGGCTGATTCCTGAACAAGCCCTCAGAGATAGCACTTACAATACGGATTTTTAAGTTTTTCTCTGACTCTAATTTTTGAGCACCGTCTAACAAGGTAGAAACTTCAGAACCACTGGCTACAAGAATTACATCTGGAGTTCCTTCACATTCTTTTACGATATATGCACCCTTTGAAGCTTTCAGGGCATCTTTAAACCGTGTTGATCCAGGCAGGGCAGGAACATCTTTTATGCCCTGGCGGGAAAGAAGCAATCCTGTTGGTGTTTTTTTGTTTTCCAAAGCCATTTTCCAGGCTACCGTGGTTTCAAGAGCATCGGCAGGTCTTAAGACAAGCATACTGCTATTCCCTGAATGATTTTTCAAATGTTCCAGCAACCTTATTTGTGCTTCCTGTTCAACAGGCTGATGTGTGGGGCCGTCTTCTCCAACGCGGAACGCATCATGTGTCCAGATATATTTTACCGGCAGTTGCATTAGTGCAGAAAGACGAACAGCAGGCTTCATGTAATCAGAGAAAACGAAGAAGGTTCCTACTGCAGGAATAATACCGCCATGAAGCGCCATACCATTTGCTATGGCTGCCATGGTAAGCTCACTCACACCCACCTGTAAAAATGCACCACTAAAATCTCCTTTTACAAAAGCTTTTGTATTTTTCAAAAAGCCATCGGTTTTGTCACTGTTTGAGAGGTCGGCAGACGCAACTACCATGTTTTCAACAGTTTTGGCAAAGTGGCCCAATGCTACTCCAGACGCTGCCCGCGTGGCTACATTTTCTTTTTGAATGATGGCTCCAAAATCAATCTCCGGTGTTTCCAGGTTGAGGAATCGCTGTAGTTTTTTGTTTAGCTCAGGATTTTTACCAGCCCATTTTTCATATGCATTTTGCTTTTCCTGTGCCTGCTTTTTCTTTTCATCTAAAACTTTAGCATAATATTGCTTAACCTCATCAAAAATCACAAATGGATTTTCCGGATCACCGCCCAGATTCCGTATGGTTTTTTCAAATGAAGCACCTGCGTCGCTTAAAGGCATGCCATGCGTTGATGTCTGGCTTTCGAAGCTTTCACCTTCTTCTGTTACAGCACCTTTACCCATCACTGTTTTCCCAATTATCAGGGTGGGTTTCTCTGTTTCGCCATGGGCTTGTTTTAATGCGTTTCTTATCTGGGAGGCATCATTTCCGTCTATGGTTATAACCTGCCAGCCCCAAGCTTCGTATTTTTTTGCTGTATCTTCAAATGAAACAACATTTACACGGCTGGAGAGCTGAATGTCATTCGAATCATAAAACATGATGAGGTTACTGAGGCCTAGAAAACCGGCTATGCGGCCTGCGCCCTGGGAAATTTCTTCCTGAACGCCACCATCAGAAATAAAGGTATAGGTTTTATGTTCCATCCAAGGGCCAAACCTTTGGGTAAGAAACCTTTCAGCAATTGCAGCCCCTACAGCCATGGTGTGTCCCTGCCCCAACGGGCCTGATGTGTTTTCCACACCCCGTGCGGTATCGAGTTCAGGGTGCCCGGGTGTAACGCTTCCCCACTGGCGGAAGTTCCTGATATCATCCATGCTGAATTTGCCAATAAGGCTTAAAATGGAATATAACATTGGCGACATATGCCCGGGATCAAGGAAAAATCGATCGCGGAGGAACCATGACATATCATCCGGGTTGAACTGTAGAAATTCTGAATATAATATATTCACAAAATCAGCCCCACCCATGGCACCCCCGGGGTGTCCGGATTTGGCTTTTTCTACCATTGCTGCCGATAGGATTCGAATATTGTCCGATGCTTTATTTATTATTTTGTCCTCCATAAAACTAGATATTAGTAATTAATAAAATATATTTTTCGATTATTAAATTTTACCGTAATAGCATTTACTGCTTTACTTACTTTTTGTATTTAGAACAATAAGTAAAAAAAACACAAAGATAAAAGATTAATTAAAACTGGGGAATTATTTGGAGAAATCAGGTTTAATTCCGATCACCATAATATCATCTACCTGCTCAAAGTCTTTGCTCCAATTGTTAAAAGTATCAATGAGGATATTCTTTTGCTGATTCATTTCCATCTTATGAATGGCCAATAACAAGTGTCTGAAGCGGCGGTACTTAAATTTCTTACCCTCAGGTCCGCCAAACTGATCGGCATATCCATCAGTAAAGATGTAGATCATATCATTCGGGGTCAATTCGTAACGGTGTGTATGGAAAATCTGCTCTTCATCTTCCTGGTGCTCATCAAGCCCAATGGAATAGCGATCTCCCTTTATTTCAATAATGCGGTCGTCACGAACCAGGTACATGGGATTAAAAGCCCCGGCAAACTCAACCACGCTCGTTTTCTTATCAATCACACAAAGAGCAATGTCCATTCCATCCCGCAGTGTTACATTTTTAACATCTCCGAAAATTTCAGCAAAATCTTCATTTAATTCCTGCAGAATACTGGATGGTTCCTGAATACCTTCTGTATGCGTTATTTTTCTGAAAAGTTCAAAACCAATAATGGACATAAACGCGCCAGGTACTCCATGTCCTGTACAATCTACAGCAGCCACAAATACTTTATGGCCCGATTTATAGATCCAGAAAAAATCACCACTTACAATATCTTTTGGCTGATGCAGAATAAATGACTTTGGCAGGTACTTATCAAATAAGTTCTCATTCGGCATCATGGCTTCCTGGATTCTCTTTGCATAATTGATACTATCGGTAATATTTTTATTCTTTCGGGTAAGCAATTCCTTCTGCTCTGCAAGTAGCTGGGAAGTTTTCTCCTGAATTTTGAGCAACCTTTTCATTCTGCTCATTGTTCGGCTTCTGAAGTAAATAAAGAGAAGAAGCACGGTTAATCCGGTTATAAAATAAATTGCATATGCCAGCTTGGTTCTCCAGTAGGGTGCCTGTACCGTAATGTGCAGGGTTGTACCCGTCTTGTTCCATACCCTGTCGTTATTGGACCCCCTCACATTAAAAATATATTCACCGGGCGGTAAATTTGAAAAAGTAGCAGAATTTTTTGTTTCTATGTTTATCCATTTCGGGCTTTCTCCGGGTCGGGTTAAGCTATATTCAAAATGGTTCTTTTCAGGATTGGTAAAATCGAGCGCGGCAAAATCAATGGTAAAAAGCGAAACATCAGGTGGTATAACCATTTCCTGGCGGCTAAGTTTTATCTCATAAGCACCTATTCCATTTATTACCTTCACGGATGAAATTACCACAGGAGGAATATAAGCATTTTTATGAATGGAAGAAGGTGAAAAACTGTTAAAACCGGAAATACCCCCAAAAAAAAGCTCTCCGGAAGGGCTTTTATAAGCGGCACCTAAATTAAATTCCTGGTTTTGCAGGCCATCTGTAATTTCAAAGTTGCGAAAACTTTCAGTTACAGGATCAAAGCGTGAAAGGCCCATGTTAGTACTTATCCATAAATAACCTTTGTCATCTTCAATAATATTATAAATGAGATTGTTTGGAAGTCCGTCTTTTTCTGAGAATACAATAAAAGTACCTGTATTTGGGTTGTATCTATTTAAGCCTGAAGCTGTTCCTGCCCAAATCATCTCACGTGAATCCTGGAAAACGGAATATACTGAATTATTGCTTATTTGTCCATCAGCAGAATTTGAGTTGAAATAGTGAGCATTACAGTTAAAGGATTCTTCATCTAAAATAAACACACCATTCTCTGTCCCTAACCAAAGGCTGCTATCGGAAATTTGGAAAATAGAATGGACAGTTTTTAATGGTACTGAATGGTTGTTAAAATTCACTGCATAAATTGATTCTAGGTTCCCATTATCATCATTAAGTATATGCAATCCATTTTTTGAGCCTATCAAATGACGTCCTGAAAGACTTTCTACAATGCTGTATATTCTGTTGTTATCAAATATATGGCAGGAGATTCCCGGATATTTTTCGCACAGACGAATAAAGCCTGTGGAAGTATTATGTTTGATATTTAGGCCATTATTTGTTCCTACCCAGATGTTTCCAGCTTTATCCTCTTTAATAACATGTACATTGTCCTGTGAAATTCTTAGCTCCGGATCTTCAGCATCTGATGAGTAATGGATCGATTTGCCTGTGGTACGGTTCAGGATATTCAGTCCAAAACCCCATGTGCCTACCCATAATAAACCATACTTATCCTCATAAATAGAGGCAATTAAATTGCTGCTCAACTGATATTTGGAAACGGGCGATTTTTGAAACAGTTCAAAAGAAGGACCTTTCATATCATATTTAATGAGGCCATCAATGCCTCCAAGCCATAAAACACGTGAAGAGTCAATGAGCAGTGACGATAGCATTTCAGGCTTAAAATAAGCAGCATTATCAATTACTCCTGTCAACTCTGTATAGGTATCATTTTTTCTGTCATAAATGATCAACCCTTTTTCCGTACCCAGCCACAGGTTATCTTCAGATACCTGGAGTATTGTATTTACAGAAGGGCTTATGTTGTTTGTTACACCTCTTTTTGTTATTGAGCCATCGTTTTCATTAAAAATGTAAAGTCCATCCGTGGTTCCAAACCAAATTAATCCTCCCGGATCTTCATGAAGTGCTTTTATCAAGAATTGATTATCCTTCTCTAATTCGTAGGTTATGACATTTGAAAACAATCCGGTTTCCTGATCAAAGAGTTGTAATCCGTCTTTTGTGCTTACCCAGTGGCGGCCTTTGCTATCAACTAATTGTGAAAAATATTCACGGCCTGCCAGGAAGTTTTCGGGGTCAAAATGTGGAATATGATGTTTAAAGGATTCGGTAGCAGCATCATATTCTTCCAGTGAATTAATGGTTTGCGCCCATATGCCCCCTTCAACATCTATTAAAATATCGTAAATCATGTTGGCAGAAATGGAATGTTCATCCTCAGGGTCATTCTCAAAATTTTTAAATGTCTCAGATACAGGGTCGAACATACTTAGGCCTTGATTGGTGGCAATCCAAAGATTTCCAGATAAATCTTCTTCAATGTCAAGGATATAATTTGATATAAGGCTGACACTATCAAATGGCTGATTTCTGTAAATTTTAAACTTGTGTCCGTCATATCTGTTTAATCCATCCTGTGTTCCAATCCATAAATAGCCAGTTGAGTGCAGATATATTTCGGTAACATGGATTTGCGAAAGGCCTTCAGTTAGCGTATACCGATCAATAGGAATATATTGGGGATTGGCTTCCAGAAGATTACCAATTCCAGCGAGTTGCAGAAGGGCAACCACTACGATATTTTTCCAACGTTTAAGCACGCACGCTAATATACTATTAAATCAAGATTGCGCAAAGGATTTGCAGGAAACATAAATCAAAAGAAAGGGTAATAAAAATCATCCTTTTCGGAAAGCAGAATTGCCTTTGCCTAAAGGTAAATAAGTTAGGGAGGGAGAGGGGGTAAAGGGGCCTAAATTAAATTGATTCCATTTGGCATCAATTTTTTTTATTGTTTCCGGATTTGAGAGTAAAATATTGGGCCAGTAACGTCCGAATTTTTCAATCTCTTTCGCTTTACTTGTGGCATCAATATAGAGCAATGAGGCCTCAGAATTTCTATTCTTCCAAATTTGAAAGTCTCTTTTAGGATCGATGTTGGCCAGCGTTAACCAGGCTATTGTAGAAATATTTGTAAGGGGAACTTCTGAATCAAGAGCAATAATTATTTTTAAACCAAAAAAATGTTCGTTTTCTGAAAGAACTGCAAGCAGGTTCTGTGGGTTGAATTTTTCTTTTTCTATTGCTACAGGTATAATTCTATAGCCTTTTTTCATTAAATCTGTGTTAACTGCTGATATTCCATTATGGGAATTCATAAATCTTTCAACAGTAGCAGATAATTCCTTTTCGTAAAGGGGATAAACCTGGTGATTTCGAAATTCCTCAGGAGCGGGATGTGTGACATTTATACCGGCTTTTGTGCCATACCCGGTAGATGGGGTTGCGTGGTCAAGTACATCGGCGGGGCCACCGGAAAAGCTGATATCAGTTTCCGGATTAAAATATTCCAGCAATTCCCTGGCAAGCGTTGCATAGTTTTTTACATCATGGTCTTCATCAACAACTACCATAATTTTGTTAAACATCATTTGGCCTGCTCCCCATAATGTATTCATTATTTTTTCCGCCTGGCCCGGATATGATTTTTTCAGTCTGATAAGCGTCAGGTTATGTGCCACACCTTCAAATGGCAGATGCATATCCAGTATTTCAGGTGCCATGGAAAATTTTATCGGATTTAAAAAGATCCTCTCTGTGGCTTTTCCAATATATGCATCCTCCTGTGGGGGGATACCTACTATGGTAGCCGGATAAACTGCATCATTGCGATGCGTAATGCACGTAACATGAAAATTTGGATAAAGGTCGGGAAGGCTGTAAAAACCTGTATGATCACCAAATGGACCTTCCGTAACCATTTCTTCTGCAGGATCAACATATCCTTCAATGATGAAATCTGCATCAGCAGGCACCATCAGATCCTGGGTAATTGCCGGGACCAGAGATACTCTCTTTTTTCGTAGGAATCCGGCAAGAATAAATTCATCAATATTTTCGGGTAGGGGAGCGGTAGCTGCATAAATATAGGCCGGATCACCGCCAAGTGCAACAGCTATGGGCATTTTTTTTCCTGTTTCTTTCCATGCCTGGCAGTGATTGGCGCCGGTCTTGTGCCGGTGCCAGTGCATACCGGTTGTATTATGGTTAAACACCTGCATGCGGTACATGCCAACATTACGCATATTGGTTTCCGGGTGCTTTGTGATTACCATAGGGAGCGTAATGAAGGGGCCACCATCATGCGGCCAGCATTGCAAAACGGGTAGCTGTGATAAATCCGGTGACTGGATAATATTTTGCTGGCTGGCTCCTTTGCGATTGCTGTTTGAAGGCATCCATGACGAAAATTTTTTTAATTCGGGTAGAAACCGCAATTTATCAATGAGTGATACCCTGGGGGTTGAAATTTCCCGGAATAGATTTTCAATCTCCGCACTTATTTCGTCAATATCTGAAACACCCAGCGCCATTGAAATGCGCTTATCAGAACCTAAAGCATTGATGAGAACAGGAAAATTTGTTCCGGTATTTTCAAATAGCAGTGCTTTTCCTCCCCCAGGTTTCTTGGATTCGCGGTCTACTACTTCCGTTATTTCCAAAACCGGATCAACAAATGCTTTTATGCGGATGAGCTCTCCCTCATTTTCCAGGGCTGCGATGAATTCATTAATGCTATTAAATGCCATGTTGGGATTTACAAATGAGCGTAGCGTGTGTAAAAAAAGTAAAGATAAAGTAAATCTTTGTGCTAGGCACAAAGCGGAAGTTCAATGCGCCCGGCTATTAATGGTACTCCCCTTTAAAGGAATATCCTTTTTGGATAATCGCTATATTTATAAATGCGAATTATTTTTTATGGCTTTTCATTGCAATCTTTTCCAACATGTCTGTGGTAAGCGATTTTGGCCGTTCGAGCGGATATCCCAACGCCCTGTCCCAGATAATATTGGCTGTAATACCAATAGCGCGCCCAATACCAAAAAGAACAGTATAAAAATCATATTCTGAAACGCCGTAATGCCATTGAATAACACCAGATTGGGCATCAACATTTGGCCATGGGTTTTTAGCCTTTCCCTGCTCCTTTAGAATTGGAGGCACTACTTTGTACAGCATATCAACATATTTAAAAAGCTCATCTTCAGGCAAATGTCTGAGGCTAAATTCGCGCTGAATAGTGTATCGCGGATCGGTAAGCCGGAGCACGGCATGACCAAATCCGGGAATTACCTGGCCTGAGTTCAGGGTGTCCCAAACAAATTGCTTCATTTCGTCTTCATTGGGCAGATTGTTTCCCATTTTATTTTTCAGATCCTGAAGCCAACGTAAAACTTCCTGGTTGGCCAGACCGTGCAAGGGGCCTGCAAGACCATTGATCATGGCAGAAATGGAAAGGTAAACATCGCTTAAAGAGCTGGCAACAAGGTGGCCGGTATGAGCACTCACGTTTCCGCTTTCATGATCGCTATGGATAATAAAATGCAATCGTGAAACATCGTCGTAGGGTTTTTCAATTCCCATCATATGGGCAAAGTTGGCACCAAAATCAAGGTTTGGATTAGACTGAATTCTTTTACCGCCTTTGTAAAGTTTTGAATATATATAGGTGGCAATTTCAGGTAATTTTGCCAGCAGGTTTAAAGAGTCTTCATACATCGGATCCCAGTAATCCAGCTTATTCATCCCTGCATCGTACTTTTTAGAAAAGAATGATTCACGGTGCATGGTGAGAATGGCTGTAGAAAAAATGGCCATGGGGTGGCTTGCGGAAGGGAAAGCATCAATAACCTCGTAAACATACCGGGGTAAAATTCTTCGCTTTGAAAACTCATCAATCACTTCGGCAACCTCACTTTCTGAGGGAATATCACCTGTTATTAACAGATACACCAGACCTTCCACATAGGGCATCTCTGCCCCCGGTGGTTTGGGTAACTTTTTAAATACTTCTGGAAGTGTGTATCCCCGGTAGCGAATTCCCTCATTAGCATCGAGGTATGAAATATCAGTGACCAGGGATTTTAACCCGCGCATTCCGCCGATTATTTGCCCAATGGTAACTTTATCCACCACAACATCAGAATATTCATCAATTAGTCTACTGGTGCGTGGCCGCCATATTTCAATTTTTTCTCTCAGCTTTTCTTTTAAAGTCGACATATTTAATCAGGTTTTATAGTTTTCAGAATTGTCCAGCATGCTAACAATTGATTTTCATAACGGGTTCATAAATATACTAAAAATTATGCATTTTTTGTTATAACGTCTACCAAAACCTTACTATTTAAAAGCAGGAAGTGGCAAATATATGAAAGCATGGTTGAAAAGAAAAAAGGGTGCGATTTTGGCGCACCCTTTTACTGAACAAGAAAATATTCCTTATTTTGTTAGATTCCGTAACGGGCAACGCTTCCAAGCTCTTCTTCTATGCGCAGCAGCTGGTTATATTTAGCCATTCTATCTGAGCGGCTAAGTGATCCTGTTTTGATCTGACCGGAGTTTGTTGCCACTGCAATGTCGGCAATGGTAGCATCTTCTGTTTCACCAGAGCGGTGTGAGGTTACTGATGTAAACCCTGCTCTGTGTGCCATATCTATTGCATCAAGCGTTTCGGTAAGTGTACCAATCTGGTTTACTTTAATAAGAATGGAATTGGCTGCTCCCATATCAATGCCTTTTTTAAGGAATTCAACGTTGGTAACAAAAAGGTCGTCACCTACCAGCTGGCATTTGGTTCCTATTTTATCAGTAAGCACTTTCCATCCTTCCCAATCACCTTCGTCCATACCGTCTTCAATAGAGTCGATTGGGAATTTAGAGATCAGCTCTTCCATATAAGCAGCTTGTTCCTGCGAATTTCTTTTCGCTCCCTTTTCCCCTTCAAAGAGGGTATAATCGTAAACACCATCTTTGTAAAACTCTGATGCTGCGCAATCCAGAGCGATAGATACCTGTCCACCTTCTTCTTTTCGTCCTGGCTTATAACCTGCAGCCTCCACAGCTTTAATGATGGATTCCAGTGCATCTTCAGTACCATTTAGTTCTGGTGCAAACCCACCTTCATCACCTACAGCCGTACTTAAGTTACGGTCTTTAAGTACTTTTTTAAGAGAATGGAATATCTCAGCACCCATCCGTAAACCTTCACGGAAAGTTTTAGCGCCCACAGGACGAATCATAAATTCCTGGAAAGCAATGGGAGCGTCAGAGTGCGATCCTCCGTTGATAATATTCATCATGGGAACAGGAAGAACTTTGGCATTGGTTCCACCAATATAGCGGTAAAGAGGCATGTCATGATATTGAGCGGCGGCTTTTGCCACAGCAAGAGATACGCCCAGCATGGCATTTGCGCCTAATTTGCTTTTGGTTTTTGTTCCGTCCAGCTCAATCATTTTTTTGTCAATAGCTGTTTGGTCAAGGGCATTCATACCAATGATTTCTTTTGATATAATTTCATTGATATTTTCAACAGCTTTTAGTACTCCTTTTCCCAGGTAACGGCCTTTATCTCCATCACGTAATTCAAGGGCTTCGTTTTCCCCGGTTGAGGCTCCGGAAGGTACAGCTGCGCGGCCAACAAAACCACTGGCAAGGGTAACTTCAACTTCAACTGTAGGATTTCCACGTGAATCAAGTATTTCACGGCCATGGATGTCAATAATTTGTCCCATATCTTCTATTTTTTAAGGTTTATATAAATAATCGGATTTTTAACTATAAAAAAAGGGATATGGAAAACCAAAAATATTCCTTATCCCTTTTGCATGTATTATCAAAAACAAGAAAATTATTCTTTTTTGTTATCGTCTTCTTTCTTATCTTCCTGGTCTTTGCTTTCGCCTTCAGTTTTCTTTTCTTCTTGTTTGGCTTCTTCTTTTTGTTCAGCAGGCGTTTCTTCAGTTTTCTTTTCTGCATTTTCAGGGGCATCATTGGCCTCCGCTGATATTGTTTCTGCTGTCATCTCCTCAGTAGAAGAATTTTCTTCTTCTGGTTTTTCTATAGTAGCAGTGGCTTTTTCTGGTGTGGCAGATGCCTGTACCTCAGAGGATTTTTTCTTTGCGCCACGACGGCTTCTGCGTGTGGTTTTCTTTTGGGAATCTTCTTTTGCAGCCAGCAGATTTTCGTTGTAATCCACGAGCTCGATAAAGCACATATCAGCCGCATCGCCTAGGCGAATACCGGTTTTTAAGATACGGGTATATCCACCCGGGCGGTCAATAATTTTAGGAGCAACGTCTCTAAAGAGTTCCGTTACTGCATCCTTACTTTGAAGATATGAGAAAACCGTTCTACGTGAATGCGTGGAATCCTCTTTTGATTTAGTAATCAATGGTTCTACGTATATACGCAATGCCTTAGCTTTTGCAGTGGTAGTGCGAATTCTTTTATGCAAAATTAAGGAGGATGCCATATTTGCGAGCATAGCTCTGCGGTGCCCGGTTTTTCTGCTTAAATGATTTAATTTCTTCCTATGTCTCATCGCGGTTATTCCTTGTCTAATTTATATTTTGTGATATCCATTCCAAAATTCAGGTTTAGATTTTCTAAAAGCTCGTCTAACTCTGTAAGAGACTTTTTTCCGAAATTTCTAAACTTAAGAAGATCGTTTTTATTGAATTTAACCAAATCGCCGAGGGTTTCAACCTCTGCAGCTTTCAAACAGTTTAAGGCACGCACGGATAAATCCATATCTACCAGTTTGGTTTTTAAAAGCTGACGCATATGCAACACTTCCTCATCAAACTCTTCATTTGAGAATTTCTCATCAGAATCGAGGGTAATCTTTTCATCTGAGAACAACATGAAGTGATAGATAAGTATTTTCGCTGCTTCTTTTAATGCGTCTTTCGGGTGGATGGAACCATCAGTTTTGATTTCAAAAATAAGCTTCTCGTAGTCGGTTTTCTGCTCGACACGGTAATTTTCAACCGTGAATTTCACATTTTTCACCGGAGTAAAGGTGGCATCCAGCGGGATAAGGCCAAATTCGGCGTCCAGAGGCTTATTCTCTTCACTTGGCACAAATCCGCGTCCCTTCGTGATGTTTACCTCCATTTGAAGTTTTACATCAGATTCAAGGTTGCATATTACCAGTTCGGGATTTAACACTTGAAATCCGGTAAGAAATTTATTCAGATCGCCGGCTTTAAGCTGTTCCTGTCCGGTAATAGAGAGATTTATTTTTTCATCTTCAACATCATCGATCAGTTTTTTGAAGCGAACTTGCTTTAAATTGAGTACTACCTCCGGTACATCCTCAATAACGCCTGTTATTGTAGAAAATTCATGTTCTACACTTTCAATTTTTACGGTAGTTATTGCATATCCTTCCAATGATGATAATAGAATTCTTCTGAGGGCATTACCTACAGTAATACCATATCCAGGTTCAAGTGGTCTGAATTCAAAGCGACCCAAATTTTCATCTGAATCTAACATTATCACCTTGTCAGGCTTTTGGAAAGCTAATATTGCCATATCTGTTAATTAATTTTTTACTTAGAATAAAGTTCAACAATGAGTTGTTCTTTAATGTTTTCAGGAATTTCATCTCTTTGGGGTGCATTCAGAAATTTTCCGGCAAGTTTGTCCTGATCCCATTCAAGCCAAGGAAATTTAGAATGGTTTTGTGAAGCCAGTGATTCTGTTATAGCCAGTAAAGATTTTGATTTATCGCGTACACCAATAATTTCACCTGGGCGAAGCTGGTATGAAGCAATATTTACCACATGACCATTAATGGTGATGTGCCTGTGTGATACCAATTGTCTGGCTGCAGATCTGCTGGGAGCAATTCCCAGACGAAATACAACATTATCCAGTCTGGATTCGAGCAATTGAAGCAATACCTCTCCGGTAACACCTTTACTGCTGGATGCTTTTTTAAATAGATTCAAAAACTGGCGTTCAAGCACACCATATGTATATTTTGCTTTCTGTTTTTCTTTCAGCTGTGTACCATATTCAGACTGTTTTTTTCTTTTTTTATTTATCCCATGCTGCCCCGGAGGGTAATTTTTCTTTTCAAAAGCACGGTCGGGTCCGAAGATCGGATCTCCGAATTTTCTTGCAATTTTTGTTTTTGGTCCGGTATATCTTGCCATTTTATATTAAATAATTATTTTCAATTATGAATGTTTGTTTGCTGTTCAATGTTATACTCTTCTGCGCGCAGGTGGGCGGCAGCCATTGTGTGGCAATGGTGTAACATCAACAATCTCAGTAACTTCAATGCCAGCGGTATGAATGGTACGGATGGCTGATTCACGGCCTGATCCAGGACCTTTGACAAACACTTTAACTTTTCTCAAACCCAGGTCATAAGCAGTTTTTGAACATTGCTCAGCGGCCATTTGAGCTGCATAAGGGGTGTTTTTCTTTGATCCTCTGAACCCCATTTTGCCAGAAGAGGCCCATGAGATTACCTGTCCTGAACTATTGGTCAGGGAAATAATTATATTATTAAATGAAGCATGGATGTGGGCCTGGCCAACTGCCTCTACTTTTACTACTCTTTTTTTAGATGATCCGGTTTTCTTTGCCATAATTATTTAGTACTTATTTAACAGCTTTCTTTTTATTTGCAACGGTTTTCTTACGTCCTTTTCGGGTACGGGCATTGTTTTTGGTACTTTGACCGCGCACAGGCATCCCTATACGATGACGAATGCCACGGTATGAACCGATATCCATCAGGCGTTTGATATTTAATTGAACGGAAGAACGAAGTTCACCTTCAACCTTATAATTGTCACCCAGTACGGTTCTTATTTTTGTGAGTTGATCATCCGTCCACTCACTAACCTTAACGCTATGGTCAATTCCTGCTTCGGTAAGGATTTTTTCAGCAAGGCTTTTACCAATACCATAGATATAGGTAAGCCCGATAACGCCTCGTTTATTTTTTGGAAGGTCTACACCTGCTATACGTGCCATATATTTAAGCTATATTTAATTATTTCTGGTTAGTTCTTAATTATCCCTGGCGTTGTTTAAACTTGGGATTTTTTTTGTTGATTACATACAAGCGTCCTTTTCTGCGTACTATTTTGCATTCGGAGCTTCTCTTTTTTACTGATGCTCTTACCTTCATTTTTTCACAATTTTTTTATTTGTACCTAAATGTTATTCTTCCTTTTGTAAGATCGTATGGCGACATCTCTACCTTAACTTTATCTCCGGGCAGGAGTTTTATGTAGTGCATACGCATCTTACCCGAAATATGAGCAGTTATGATGTGCCCGTTTTCCAGTTCAACCCTGAACATAGCATTTGAAAGTGCTTCGGTAATAGTTCCGTCCTGTTCGATTGAAGCTTGTTTTGCCATAAATAACTCCTATAATTTTACCTTTAATAATAATTCGTACTCTGAATATTTTTTTAATTCTTCTTCGATGTATTTAAATGAAGAAAGAATGTCTGCTTCGCCATTATCAATGGCCACTGCAAGTTCATAGTGGCCTGAGGGTTTGCTATCTTTGGTTTGAACAGTCCAGCCATCTGACTTCTGTACTATATTTTTAACGCCCATATTGATCATTGGTTCAATACAGATTACCAAACCTTTTTTAAGTTTAACACCAGAACCCGGTCTCCCGTAATTTGGAACCTCTGGGGGTTCATGCATCTTTTTACCCAATCCATGCCCAACCATCTCTCTTACTACAGAATATCCACCTTGCTCAGCATGTTTTTGTATCGCACTGCTGATATCTCCCAGTCTGTTGCCAACAATTGCCTTTGAAATGCCTTTAAAAAGCGATTCTTTGGTATTTACCAGTAAGGCCATGGTCTCTTCACTTACGTTTCCCACAGGAAATGTATATGCTGTATCGCCATAAAACCCATTCATAATTACGCCACAATCCACCGAAACAATATCTCCTTCTTTTAACACATAATCAGAAGGTATGCCATGTACCACCTGGCTGTTAACCGACGTACACAGTGTTTTTGGGAAACCATGGTATCCAAGGAAACCTGGTATTGCGCCATTATCGCGGATAAATGTTTCTGCAACTTTGTCAAGTTCCAGAGTTGTTACTCCGGGTTTAATGGTTTTGGCGACTTCAGCAAGAGTTTTAGAAACCAGCAGGTTGCTTTTTCGTAATAATTTTATCTCTTCTTCAGTCTTTAATATCATCAAAGAACGTATTTTATCTCTTATATTGCTGCTGCACCACCTGCACGACCTTTAATCCTTCCGGATTTCATCAGTCCATCGTAATGGCGCATTAGTAAATGACTTTCAATTTGTTGTAACGTATCTAAAACTACCCCAACCAGAATGAGTAACGATGTTCCACCGTAGAACTGTGCAAACTGGTTGTTGACACCTGCTATCATCGCAAACGCGGGCATAATAGCTACAAGTGCCAGGAATATTGAACCGGGTAAGGTGATTCGTGACATTATTGTATCTAAAAATTCCACTGTTCTTCTGCCGGGCTTTACACCTGGTATAAACCCCCCGTTTTTCTTCATATCCTCGGCCATTTGTGTTGGATTAATGGTAATGGCCGTATAAAAATAGGTAAACAGGATAATCATAATAGCAAAGGTGAAATTATACCAAAAACCCGTAAAGTCAGAGAATGCCGCTGCAAATCCGGTTAAGGAATCTGATTCTGCAAATCCTGCCAGGGTTAGAGGCACAAACATAAGTGCCTGCGCAAAGATGATAGGCATTACTCCTGCTGCATTCACCTTTAAGGGAATGAACTGGCGAACACCACCATATTGTTTATTACCAACTATTCGTTTTGCATATTGAACAGGAATACGGCGGGTACCCTGCACGAGCAAAATGGTAAGCATAAATACCACAAAAAGGATTACCAGCTCAAGAAGGAAAGCGACCAGGCCACCACCTTCTTCCAAACGGGCAATGAATTCTGCGAACAGCGCAAAAGGTAAATTTGCGATGATACCGATCATGATGATCAGGGATATACCATTACCAATCCCTTTATCAGTAATTTTCTCACCCAGCCACATGACAAACATCGTGCCTGAGGTTAAGATGATAACAGAAGAGATGGTAAAGAAGGACCCTTTCATTACAAATGCTGAATCGGGCAGTTGCGCGTGCAGATTAGCCAGGTAGCTGGGTGCCTGAAGCAGTAGAATACCTACAGTGAGGTATCGGGTAATCTGGTTAATTTTTCTCCTTCCACTTTCGCCTTCTTTTTGAAGACGCTGGAAATATGGTACTGCGATCCCCAGCAACTGGATTACAATGGAAGCAGAGATGTAGGGCATAATACCCAGCGCAAAAATTGAAGCGTTGGAAAAGGCACCACCAGAGAACATATCCAGAAGGCCTAGCACACCATCGGCTGTTTGATTTTTTAGCGCTGCTAACTGAGAAGGATCTATACCGGGTAGGGCAACAAAAGAGCCCAGTCGATAAATGAGCAATATACCAAGTGTGTAAAGAATTCTTGCTCTAAGATCTTCAATCTTCCAAATGTTCTTTAAAGTTTCAATAAAAGATTTCATTAAATATCAATTTTTTCGGCTGTTCCTTCTTTTGCTTCAATAGCTTCTTTTGCTGATTTTGAAAATGCATGGGCCTTTACTTCAATTTTAGAAGTAATTTCTCCATTACCAAGAATTTTAATCAAGTCGTTTTTACTTGCCAATCCCGCTTGCTTGATGGTTTCAATATCAATGGTGCTTTTTTTGGTTTTATCGGCAAGTGCCTGAATTACTCCAAGGTTAATCCCTTTAAATTCTTTTCTGTTAATATTTTTAAACCCGTATTTAGGAACACGGCGTTGCAGGGGCATTTGACCACCTTCAAAACCAATTTTTATAGAATAACCTGACCTTGATTTTGCACCTTTATGTCCACGTGTAGCTGTGCCTCCTCTTCCGGAACCTTGTCCGCGTCCAAGTCTTTTGTTATTTCTTACCGATCCTTTGGCAGGTTGTAAATTACTTAAGTCCATTTTACCAGCTTGTTAATTGGTTATAATTCTTCAACTTTCAGCAGATGCTTTATTTTGTTAACCATTCCCAATACCTGGGGAGTAGCTTCCACTTCAACACTGCTATTCATTTTATTCAATCCTAAGGCTTGCACTGTACGCTTTTGACGTTCTGAACTACCTATTTTACTTTTTACAAGTATGACTTTTATCTTTGACATGATGATAATATCTTAGCCGTTAAATACTTTTTCCATTGGAATACCGCGTTGTGTTGCTATTGTCTGGGCGTCGCGAAGTTCCAGCAATGCCTGAAAGGTAGCTTTCACCAGGTTATGAGGGTTTGATGAACCTTTAGATTTCGCCAGTACATCTGTGATACCCACACTCTCTAATACAGCACGCATCGCACCACCGGCTTTAACACCGGTACCTGATGAAGCAGGTTTGAGAAACACCTGAGCACCGCCGAATTTCGCAAATTGCTCGTGAGGTATGGTTCCTTTATACACCGGAACTTTGACCAGACTTTTTTTGGCATCTTCAATTCCTTTTGCAATAGCAGTAGTTACCTCATTTGCTTTCCCCAATCCATAACCCACAATGCCATCTTCATTACCAACCACTACAATGGCTGAGAAACTGAAGGTACGTCCACCTTTGGTAACTTTGGTAACACGTTGAATGCTTACAAGCCGGTCTTTCAGCTCGAGATCACTGGTTTTTACTTTTCTGATAGTTGTTGACATAATTTCTTCTTAAAATTTTAGTCCTGCTTCTCTGGCAGCATCTGCCAATGACTTTATTCTACCATGATACAGGTATCCGTTCCGGTCAAATTTAACCTGGTCAATTTTTGCATCGAGTGATTTCTTTGCAAGTAGCTGACCTACCAGTTTGGCCTGATCTTTTTTATTTGTGTTTTCCTTAGCTGCATCCTTTTCTTTTGAAGATGCTGATACCAGGGTTTTACCTGAGATATCGTCAATCAACTGCGCATAAATTTGCTTATTGCTGCGGAAAACGGATAAACGCGGTTGCTCTGCTGTACCCGAAATACGGTTACGAATGCTGCGTTTAATTCTTACTCTTCGTTGAAGTTTATGTAAAGCCATGATGCTACTTAATTTTTTCTCAATTATACACTTGCAGATTTACCTGCTTTTCTTCTTAGTTGCTCACCAACAAACTTGATCCCTTTTCCTTTGTAAGGTTCAGGTGGACGAATAGAGCGTATTTTTGCAGCTACCTGACCAAGAAGTTGTTTGTCGTGACTGGTAAGAGTCACAATTGGGTTACTTCTTTTTTCGGCTTTTGCTTCTGCCTTTATTTCATTGGGTAGCTGAAAAATAACATCGTGAGAAAATCCAAGACTCATCTCCAGCATTTGTCCTTTTACCTCCGCACGGAAACCCACGCCCACCAATTCCTGTTTGGTGGTAAAGCCCTGCGATACACCTTCTACCATATTGTAGATAAGGGCACGATACAGTCCATGCATGGCTTTTTCCTGCTTGGTTTCATTCTCCCTGGATAATATTACCTGGTTTTCTTCAACCTTTACTTTAATCAATGGATTTACTTCTTGCTGAAGCTCTCCAAGTTTGCCCTTAACAGTCACCACAGTGTCTTTAATATCAACAGTAACACCCTGGGGAATATCAATTGGTAATTTTCCTATTCGTGACATTATTATTTTTTTTTAGTATATGTAACACAATACTTCGCCACCAATTTTTTTGGTGCGTGCTTCTTTATCTGTCATAACACCATGCGAAGTAGAAAGTATGGCGATACCCAGTCCGTTTAATACACGGGGCAGTGCGTCATGGCCGGAATACTTACGTAAACCCGGACGGCTGGCACGCTTCAGCGTTTTAATGGCCGGCTTTTTGGTTTCAGGGCTGTATTTCAAAGCAATTTTTATGGTTCCCTGAGGCCCCTTATCATCTTCGAATTTAAAATTCAGGATATACCCTTTTTCAAACAAAATTTTGGTTATATTTTTTTTGATGTTTGAAGCCGGTATTTCAACTACCCGTTGGCGCGCCATAATTCCATTTCGTATACGCGTCAGATAATCTGCTATGGGATCTGTCATTGTCTTTCTGTTTATATAAATTATTTTTTACCAACTAGCTTTTTTCACGCCCGGGATCAGGCCCTGGGAAGCCATTTCACGGAATACTATTCTGCTTACTCCGAATTGCCTCATGTATCCTTTTGGGCGTCCGGTAAGCATACACCGGTTATGTACGCGAATCGGATTTGAGTTCCTGGGCAAACGGCTCAGGCCTACATAATCGCCTTCGGCTTTAAGTTTAGCCCTTTTTTCAGCGTATTTTTCAACAAGTTTCTTGCGCTTTACTTCGCGCGCTTTCATTGATTCTTTAGCCATGTTGAGATTTTTTTACTTTTTAAGATTTTTGAATGGTATTCCAAATTCGCGTAACAGTGCATAACCTTCTTCATCAGATTTGGCAGATGTTACAAATGAAATCTCCATACCTAATATTTTGTTTATTTTATCAATATCGATTTCAGGAAATATAATTTGTTCTGTGATTCCCATCGTATAATTTCCACGTCCATCTAATTTTGAACTTACGCCGTTGAAATCGCGGATACGTGGCAGTGCAACATTGATCAGACGCTCTAAAAACTCATACATTTTTTCCTGACGCAGCGTTACTTTTACCCCGATTGGCATTTTACGACGCAACTTGAAGTTAGAGATATCTTTTTTAGATAAAGTCTGAACAGCTTTTTGTCCGGCAATGGTGGTTAATTCTTCCTGAGCTGTATCGATAAGTTTTTTATCGGCCACAGCTGCACCTACCCCCTGATTGATTACAATCTTGGTAAGTTGTGGTACCTGCATTACGGAAGAATATCCAAATTCCTTCATAAGTGCCGGCGTAATCTCTTCTTTATACCTGGTTTTAAGGGCTGGTATGTATTCCATTATTTTATTTCCTCCCCTGATTTTTTTGCGTATCTTACTAGTTTGTTATTGTCGTTAAGTTTTCTGCCAACTCGTGTGGGCTTGCCACTGTCCGGATCTGTCAGCAAAAGGTTGGAGATGTGAATAGGCGCTTCTTTTTTTATGATTCCCCCCTGCGGATGTTGTGCATTGGGTTTGGTATGCTTTGATACCAGGTTTGCACCTTCTACAATTGCTTTTTTATCTTTCTGCAATACCTCCAGTACTCTGCCTTGCAAGCCTTTTGATTCGCCAGCAATCACGTGTACGTTATCTCCTTTTTTGATATGTAATTTATGGGCCATTTGAATTATTCTTTTTATCGGTTACTACAATACTTCAGGAGCAAGTGATATTATTTTCATATAATTTTCACGCAACTCGCGGGGCATAGGGCCAAAAATACGTGTACCACGAATTTCTTCTGCGTTATTCAGGAGTACCACGGCATTGTCATCAAAACGGATATACGATCCGTCCGGACGGCGAATTTCTTTTTTTGTCCGCACCACCACGGCTTTACTTACAGTGCCTTTTTTAATATCTCCTGAGGGAATGGCACTTTTTACAGTAACAATTATTTTGTCACCAATGGAAGCGTATTTTCTGCGTGTTCCACCGAGCACGCGAATACATAACACTTCTTTTGCTCCACTATTGTCTGCAACGGCTAATCTGCTTTCCTGCTGTATCATGGCTATTTTGCTCTTTCAATGATTTCAACTAAACGCCAGGTTTTGTTTTTACTCAGAGGCCTGGTCTCCATAATTTTTACGGTATCTCCCACGTGGCAAGTGTTCTCCTCGTCGTGGGCAGTTAATTTTGTTGTTTTGTTAACGAACTTTCCGTAAATGGGGTGTTTTACTTTACGTCGTACAGCAATAACAATGGATTTGTTCATCTTATCGCTTACAACAACACCAACTCTTTCTTTTCTTAAATTCCTGGTTTGCATCTATTTAACTTTTGGAAGTTTCGCTTAATTCACGTTTACGTAATTCAGTTTTTAGTCTGGCAATGTCCTTTCTCAGATAGGTTATTTTCAAAGGATTTTCCAGTGGTGAAATGGTATGGTTAAGTTTTAACTTTACCAGATTACCTTTTTCTGTATCAATACGTTCTTTAAGCTCGCTGGTACTAAATTCTCTTATTTCAGAAGTTTTCATTATTACCTTTATGTTAAAGTGTGTAATCGTAATCGCGTCTTACGATAAGTTTTGTTGTAATCGGCAGTTTTTGAGCGCCAAGTCGCAAAGCTTCTTTTGCCACATCGTAAGGAACGCCTTCAATTTCAATAATAATTCTTCCGGGTGTTACCGGCGCAACAAACGCCTCGGGGGCTCCTTTACCTTTTCCCATCCTCACTTCTGCCGGCTTTTTGGTAATTGGCTTATCAGGAAAAATCCGTATCCATAACTGCCCTTCACGTTTCATATGCCTTGTAACAGCCTGTCGAGCAGCTTCTATCTGCCTACCGGTGATCCATGATTCCTGAAGCGCCTTGATGCCAAATGAGCCGAAGGCAAGCTGGTTGCCACGCTGGGCATTGCCTTTCATCTTACCTTTCTGCTGTCTCCTGAATTTCGTTTTCTTTGGCTGTAACATTGGTTTAAACTTTTACTTGTATATTTATGATTTTCTTCTTTTTTTGAAATTACCTTGTGGTTTTGGTTTGGCATTTTTTGCGGCAGCAACATTCGGTGCTAAATCTCTTTTACCATAAACTTCACCGTTGCAAATCCATACCTTTACACCTATAAGTCCTACTTTTGTTAATGCTTCTGAAAGGGCATAATCAATATCAGCACGCAAGGTGTGGAGTGGAATTCTACCATCTTTATAAGTCTCTGTACGGGCCATTTCAGCACCACCCAGACGGCCGGAGATCAAAACCTTAATACCTTCAGCGCCCATTCGCATGGTAGAGGCAATAGCCATTTTGATAGCCCTGCGGTAAGAAATTTTACCTTCAATCTGTCGTGCTATATTATTGGCAACGATTTTTGCATCCAGTTCCGGGCGTTTTACTTCAAAAATATTGATCTGAACTTCTTTATTGGTAATTTTTTTCAGTTCTTCCTTGAGTTTGTCCACTTCCTGGCCACCTTTACCAATGATAATTCCCGGACGAGCGGTATTTACCGTTACGGTAATCAGCTTAAGGGTACGCTCAATTATTATTTTTGAAATACTTGCTTTGGCAAGCCTGGCATCGAGGTATTCTCTTATTTTAGTATCTTCTATCAATTTAGAAGAATAGTCATCGCCACCATACCAATTGGAATCCCATCCTTTGATAATTCCTAATCTGTTGCTTATTGGATTAACTTTTTGTCCCATGCAAATTAATTTGTTTCAGTTTCTACAGTTTCTACAGTGCTACCCAGCACGATGGTAACATGATTTGAACGTTTCCTTATTCTGTGTGCGCGTCCTTGTGGCGCTGGTCTCAGTCTCTTAAGCATTCGGGCGCCATCAACTTTCACTTCTTGTACAAAGAGATTGCTGTCTTCAATGCGCTGCCCTTCATTTTTTAATTGCCAGTTAGCCAGTGCGGAGAGCAATAATTTCTCTACACGCCTTGAAGCTTCTTTTGCGCTAAAGCGAAGTATATCAAGAGCCCGGTTTACTTCCTGACCTCTGATGAGATCGGCTACCAGCCTCATTTTATTTGGGGAGGTAGGGCAATTTCTAAGCATAGCGGAAGCAATATTTTTTCTTTCTTCCTTTCTTTGTTCGGCTCGTATTCTTTTTCGTGCACCCATTGCTGTAATCAGGATATTTTGTAAATATTAGTATTCATTTTTATTTTGCCTTGCCGCCATGTCCGCGGAATTGACGGGTTGGTGAAAATTCACCTAGTTTATGGCCCACCATGTTTTCGGTGATGTACACAGGAATAAATTTATTTCCGTTATGCACAGCGATTGTGAGACCTACAAAATCAGGTGAAATAACAGACCGGCGTGACCATGTTTTAATCACTGATTTTTTACCCGATTCGCTCATGTCAAGCACTCGCTTTTCGAGCTTGTAGTCAATAAATGGACCTTTTTTTAGTGAACGACTCATATCTTTATATGGTTTATCTTATTATTTTTTCTTTCTTTCAAGAATATACTTACTCGATTTATTTTTCGGACTACGTGTTTTAAATCCTTTTGCAGGAATTCCGTTTCTTGAACGAGGATGTCCTCCGGATGCACGGCCTTCACCACCACCCATCGGGTGATCTACAGGATTCATCACTACACCTCTTACTCTTGGTCTGCGACCTTTCCAACGGCTCCGACCTGCTTTACCACTCATCTCATTTGAATGCTCCACGTTAGAAACGCTTCCTACGGTAGCTTTGCAGGTTACCAGTATCATGCGGCTTTCACCTGAAGGCAACTTTATAATCGCATATTTTCCATCGCGGGATGTAAGCTGTGCATACGCACCAGCACTACGGGACATTTGTGCACCTTTACCTGGTTTTAGCTCAATGTTATGTACAATGGTTCCCAAAGGAATATTTGACAGGGGAAGTGTATTACCAATTTCAGGAGCTACTTCGGGGCCTGAAATCACTTCCTGACCTACTTTGAGTCCATTTGGAGCAATGATGTAACGCTTTTCTCCGTCTTTGTATTTTAGCAATGCGATACGTGCTGTCCGGTTTGGATCATACTCAATAGACATTACCTCTGCAGGGACATTCTCTTTCTCTCTATGGAAATCAATTACCCGATACCTGCGTTTATGGCCACCACCAAGGTAGCGCATGGTCATTTTTCCAGTATTGTTACGACCACCAGATTTAGAGAGCGGTTTCAAAAGCGACTTTTCCGGAGTGCTTTTGGTAATCTCATCAAAACTGGATATCATTTTTCTCCGCTGTCCGGGAGTAACCGGTTTAAGTTTACGTAGTGCCATTTTTTATTTAAATATTGCTGTAAAAATCAATTGTTTCTCCTTCATTCAGTTTCACGATGGCTTTCTTGTAGGTTTTGGTTTTTCCCTTTATTACACCACCCTTTGTGAATCTGGATTTTAATTTTCCACCTACGATGATTGTGTTTACAGAAGCAACATTCACATCATACATCTCTTCCACGGCTTTTTTTATCTGTCGTTTGTTTGCCACTTTTTCCACAATGAAACCATAATGACCAACTTTTTCACCAAGCTGGGTCATTTTTTCTGTGATAATGGGTTTAATCAGGGTATCCATGATTTCTACTAATTTTCAAATGTTTTCTTTAAAATTTCCAATGAACTTTCAACAAAAAGGATTGTATTGGCGTTCATAATGTCGTAAGTCGTTAAATTAGAGGCTATTGCAACCGACTTATCTTGTAAATTTCTGGACGACAAATATATGTTTTTATTTGGTTCTGGTAAAACCAAAAGTGTCTTTTTATCGTTTAAATTTAAATTTGTTGCGATAGATATAAATTCCTTTGTTTTAGGCATTTCAAAGTTGAAATCTTCAACGATGAAAATATTATTTTCTTTGGCTTTATAAGTAAGTGCAGATTTACGTGCGAGTTTTTTAAGTTTTTTGTTAAGTTTAAAACTATAATCGCGCGGCTGTGGTCCAAAAGCGCGGCCTCCGCCTCGAAATATAGGAGACTTAATACTTCCTGCACGTGCTGTGCCTGTGCCTTTTTGTTTTTTAATTTTCTTTGTACTTCCTGTAATTTCCGCTCTCTCTTTTGCTTTATGTGTACCCTGCCTTTTGTTGGCCATATATTGTTTTACATCAAGATATATGGCATGGTCATTGGGTTCAATGGCAAATATATCGTTCGATAGATCCACTGATCTGCCGGTTTCTTTTCCTGAAGTATCTAAAATGTTGACTTTCATTTTGTTTGTTAATTAGGCATTTTTGTCCTATCAGACCAAAATTTATTTTTCTACAATTACATATGAACCATTAGCACCAGGAACTGCACCTTTTAAAAGTATCAGGTTATTTTCCGGAATGATCTTTACAACTTCCAGGTTCAGCACTTTGCTGGTTTTTCCTCCAGTGCGGCCTGCCATACGCATGCCTTTAAATACACGTGATGGATAAGAGGACGCACCCAATGAACCGGGAGCCCGGCTCCGGTTATGCTGACCATGTGTTGCATCGTTTACACCGGCAAAGCCATGGCGTTTTACAACACCCTGAAAGCCTTTTCCTTTTGAGGTACCGGCAACATCTACCCACACAATGTCTTTAAAGTAATCTACGGTAATCACATCACCTAAATTCCAGTCTTTCACAAAGCCTTTTAATTCAACTACTTTTCTTTTAGCAGTTGTGTTTGCAACTTTAAAATGACCCTGCATTGCTTTGGGTGTGTGCTTCTCCTTTTTATCTTCAAAAGCAAGCTGAATGGCTTTGTATCCGTCTTTTTCTTCCGTTTTTACCTGTGTCACTACACATGGGCCGGCTTGAATAACCGTGCAGGGAACATTTTTTCCCTCTTCGGTAAACACGGATGTCATTCCTATTTTCTTTCCAATTAGACCTGGCATTTCTTTAAGTTTTTTTAAATTCTTTATCAGACTTTGATTTCTACTTCCACACCGCTGGGCAATTCCAGTTTCATTAACGCATCAATTGTTTTGGGCGTAGAACTGTATATATCCAGCAATCTTTTAAAGGAAGAAAGCTGAAACTGCTCCCTTGATTTTTTATTCACAAAGGGGGACCGCAGTACAGTAAAAATTCTCTTGTGTGTCGGTAATGGAATAGGACCACTCACCACTGCTCCGGTAGTTTTTACTGTTTTCACAATTTTTTCGGCACTCTTGTCCACAAGATTGTGGTCGTAAGATTTTAATTTTATTCTAATCTTCTGGCTCATTGTTTTATGGTTAAGCTAATTCTTTCTTTCCTTTAATATTTTCGAGTACATCTTTTGAGATACCTGCTGGTACTTCCTGGTAGTGGGAAAATTCCATTGAGGAAGTTGCCCGTCCTGAAGTTATGGTACGCAACACAGTTACATAGCCGAATTTTTCAGCCAATGGCACTTTAGCCTTAATCACCCTTGCTCCTGCACGGCTTTCCATGCCTTCTACCTGGCCTCTTCTGCGGTTAAAGTCACCAATAATATCACCCATATATTCTTCTGGTGTAACCACTTCGGCTGTCATAATTGGCTCTAGCAGAATTGGATTGGCTTTTGAACAAGCTTTTTTAAACGCCTGCTTTGCCGCAATTTCAAATGAAAGCTGATCAGAGTCAACCGGGTGGAAGGAACCGTCAAGCAAAGTTACTTTCAGACTTACCAACGGGAAACCTGCCAGTACACCATTGCGCATGGCTTCTTTAAACCCTTTTTCAACAGAAGGAATGTATTCTTTGGGTACATTACCACCTTTAACCTGGTCGATGAACTGAAGTCCGGTATTGCCTTCATCGGCGGGCCCCATTTTAATTACTATATCAGCGAATTTACCACGGCCACCGGTTTGTTTTTTAAATACTTCCCTGTGGTCAACTTCCAAATTAATAGCTTCTTTATAAGCTACCTGTGGAGCACCCTGGTTACATTCTACCTTGAATTCTCTCTTCAGTCTGTCGATAAGGATCTCCAGATGTAATTCACCCATACCTTTAATTACAGTCTGTCCGGAATCTTCGTCAGTTTGTACCTGGAAAGTAGGATCTTCTTCAGCAAGTTTGCTAAGCGCGTTCCCTAATTTATCTACATCAGACTGGGTTTTTGGTTCCACAGCAACACCAATTACAGGCTCTGGGAAAGTCATTGTTTCTAGTACAATTGGCTTATCCATGGCACATAAGGTGTCTCCTGTACGAATATCTTTAAATCCAACAGCTCCGCAGATATCACCTGCACCAATTTCATCTTTTGGATTTTGTTTGTTTGCATGCATTTGGTATAGGCGTGCAATTCTTTCTTTTTTTCCTGTTCGGGTATTTAGTACATAACTACCTGCTTTCAACTCACCGGAGTATATGCGAACATATGCAAGACGACCTACAAAGGGGTCGGTGGTTATTTTAAACGCGAGTGCAGCAAGTGGTTCTTCATTGTCAGGTTTTCTTTCAACTTCCTTTTCAAGATCAGAAGGAAGGTTTCCTTTAACGGCTCCTACATCAATGGGGCTTGGCAGGTAAGCAACTACTGCGTCGAGCAGCCGTTGAACACCTTTGTTTTTAAAGGCTGCACCACACATAACAGGGGTGAATTGCCTTTTAATAATCGCTTTACGTGTGGCTTCCATAAATTCCTCGATGGAAATACCTTCACGATCTTCGAAGAATCTTTCGAGGAGTTCATCATCAGTTTCACAAACAGCCTCAATAAGCTTTTCACGATATTCTTCAACGATTTCTTCCATCTCACCAGGTATATCTACGGTTTCATATTTCATACCCAGGGTTTCGTCTTCTACCCAAACGATGGCTTTTCTCTCAATCAGGTCAACAACACCGCTAAAGTTATCTTCAGCACCAATGGGTAACTGAAGCGGAACAGCGGTGGCTCCCAAACGGTCTTTAAGCTGGCGAAGTACATTGAAAAAATCAGCACCTGTGCGGTCCATTTTGTTAACAAAAGCAATACGTGGTACCCCGTACTTATCAGCTTGTCTCCAAACTGTTTCAGATTGGGGTTCAACACCACCAACTGCACAAAATAATGCAACAGCACCATCAAGCACCCTGAGTGATCTTTCAACTTCCACAGTGAAATCCACGTGTCCGGGTGTATCAATAATGTTGATTTTGTGTTGTTCGTTTTTATAATTCCAGAATGTTGTTGTTGCAGCGGATGTAATGGTAATGCCTCTTTCCTGCTCCTGTTCCATCCAATCCATGGTTGCAGCACCATCGTGTACCTCACCAATTTTATAATTGATTCCCGTGTAAAACAATATCCTTTCGGTAGTGGTTGTTTTACCGGCATCAATATGAGCCATGATACCTATATTCCGTGTATATTTAAGGTCAGATTTCATAAAAAGTGTTGTTGTTATCTATGCTTATATAAATGTGTTAAAATCTGAAATGTGCAAAGGCTTTATTTGCTTCGGCCATCCTGTGGGTATCTTCTTTTTTCTTAAAGGCTCCCCCTTCGTTGTTATAAGCAGCCATAACTTCAGCAGCAAGTTTTTCACCCATTGATTTGCCTGCTCTTTTCCTGGCAAACAAGATCATGTTTTTCATGCTGATAGAGATTTTGCGATCGCCTCTCACTTCCATTGGAACCTGAAAAGTAGCGCCACCCACGCGTCGGCTTTTCACCTCTACTTGTGGTGTGATATTTTCAAGTGCCTGTTTCCAGATCTCAAGCGCAGACTTTTCATTGTCCTTCATTTTCTCTGCAATGATATCCATTGCTTTATAGAAAATGCTGTACGTGAGACTTTTCTTACCTGAAAGCATCAGGTTATTCACAAATCGTGTTACTTCTGTATCTTTAAATTTAGGATCTGGAAGTAATATTCTCTTTTTTGGTTTTGACTTTCTCATTTTTAAAGCAAATAATTATGCAATCAGCTTGTTATTATTTTTTCTTAGGACGCTTAGTTCCGTATTTTGAACGACGTTGTGTTCTGCCATCAACACCTGAAGTATCGAGCGCTCCACGTATGAGGTGGTATCGAACACCCGGGAGATCTTTTACCCTGCCACCCCGGATCAACACAATAGAGTGTTCCTGCAGGTTGTGGCCTTCACCAGGTATGTATGCGTTTACTTCTTTACCATTGGTAAGCCTTACCCTGGCAACTTTTCTCATTGCAGAATTAGGTTTCTTTGGTGTAGTTGTGTAAACCCTTACACAAACACCGCGACGCTGAGGGCAAGCATCCAATGCTGGTGCTTTACTTTTATCCTCAATTTTATTTCTGCCTTTTCTTACTAACTGTTGAATTGTCGGCATATAGACGTAATATTTATTATAAAAAATACTTTTATCAAAATGGGTCTGCAAAGGTATTCTTTTTTTTTTAAAATCAATAACTATTTTGAAGAAAATTAATGTGTGTGTGCCTCAGTACATTAATCCAAAAAACTGTTATTGGGACACTGCTGGTTTTCTTCCTCCGGCGTGTCTTTCTAACCTTTGCAAAGCATTGACTTTCAAGACCTTTTTTGTTCTGATTTACTTATCCCAGGTTAACGGTGAAAATTTGAGAACCTGTGAATTGAGTAAATCGGGCTGCAAAATTAGATAATTTATTACTTAAAGTCAATGGTTTGGGTGATATATTTCAAAAAAATATTTCAGAATGAGATATTTGTTAAAAATCTGGTAGTGTAAACCATTTTTTTACAAGGGCATCATGATACTTTCCCATGCCTGAAGAATGGAAATATTCATTTTTCTTTGGAACATATATATAATCCTCCTGCCAATCTGTGTAATATTTTACAATTTCAGAGATACCATATATAACATAGTGTAATTCATCACTCGTCATGGTAGGGTGAAGCGATAGTCTGATCCATCCTGGTTTTGATGAGAGGTCGCCGGAATTTATCCTATCTGTGATTTCTTTTGATTTTTCGTAACTTACCTGCAGTAAATAATGTCCGTATGTGCCGGCACAGGCGCAACCTCCACGTACCTGGATGCCAAATCGGTCGTTAAGCAATTTCACAAACAGGTTAAAGTGAATTTTTTCATGATAAAAAGAGATAACCCCCAGCCGATCTTCTATGTTGTTGGCCAAAATCATGATACCTGGGATTTGGCGCATATTTTCAAGTGCAATTTGCACAAGCTCATGTTCACGCTTTAGCATCATACCGGTACCCATTTGGTTTTTGAGTTCTATGGAAAGTGCTGTGCGAATGGCTTGCAAAAATCCTGGCGTACCGCCATCTTCCCTCACTTCAATATCATCTACATACCGGTAATTTCCCCAGCGGTTAGTCCAGTCAACGGTTCCTCCCCCCGGATTGTCGGGTACCTCAGCGTGGTAGAGTGACTTATCAAATATGAGTACACCTGAAGTGCCCGGCCCTCCGAGAAATTTATGCGGGGAGAAATATATGGCATCAAGCTTTTGCATTGGGTCTTGTGGGTGCATGTTTATGTCAATGTATGGCGCAGATGCGGCAAAGTCGACAAAGCAAAGACCGCCGAATTCATGCATGATGGCTGCCAGTTCATGATAAGGCGGTTGTATGCCGGTAACATTTGAGGCCGATGTAAATGCCCCGATTTTAAATTTTCTGTTGCTGTATATTTTGAGCTGCTTTCTGAGCTCATCCGGATTTACAAGCAGATTCTCATCGGGTTCGAGCTGCACCACATCGGAAATGGTTTCAAACCAGGAAGTATGGTTGGAGTGATGCTCCATATGTGTGATGAAAACCACCGGCCGCTCTTTCACCGTTTGGCATTCTTTTGCATGCATGCGGCCGCATCCTTTAAGGCTTAAAATCCGCTGTAGTTTATTTACAACGGTCGTCATCCCGGAACCTGCTGTAATTATCACATCATTCTCGCCGGCATTTACATGCGCCTTGATGGCATCGAGGGCGTGCCGGTAGCTAAGAGTCATCAGTGTGCCTGTTTCGCTGGTTTCCGTATGTGTATTAGCAACAAAGGGACCAAATGTGTTTGCAATTTTATCCTCTATGGGTTTATACAGCCTGCCACCAGCCAGCCAATCGGCATAAAGTATTTTTTGTTTGCCATAGGGTGAATTGAATGTAACATTGTTACCGATAATGTGGGGACGAAATTTGCTAAAATACTTTTCAGTGGTTTCCATTTAGTCTGTTTCTAATATGTTGCTATAAAACAAAAGTATAAGAAAAGATTTTAATTATTATCGTTTTAAGAATGATGTGCGGCATAACGAAAAATTTCGTTACCATAATTTGATAATGCGGTGGTCAACAAGAACAAAAACCAGAATAAGAAGTGCCGAATACCCCAGGTGCAGCGCTACCGGAATATACTGGTTAGGATGTATTTTAAGCTTGAAGTAATTATAGGTGATAAGGATGATTTTTTCAAGTACAAATATAATTGCTGTGGCTACTGCAACACCCACAATACCGTAAAATTGTATCATGAATAAACTCAAGGAAACATTCAATACAATTTCAATAAAAGAAGCAAACATTACAATGCGGGTTCGTTTTAAACCAATCAAAATGGTCTGAGGAAATATCAATCGACTGATTATAAGTAATAAATATACCATAAATACATCAGCACTTCTTCTAAATGTGGTGTTAAACATAGCAATAAACAGGGAGTTGCTGAAAAGCAGTAAGATGATGGAGACCGGAAAAAGAAGGTTGATCAATCGCTGTGATTTTTTTCTTATAGTTGCCATGGCCTGCTGTACTTTCTCAGCGGTGGAAAACTCTGGTATCATTGCATTGCTAAGCCCGTTGGCCAGCATAACCACAAGGGGTAATTCCTTTGCACCATAACGAAAAATGGCAAAGTCTCCGGGGCCAAATCTGTTGGCAATAATTAAACCATCAATATATTGCGCGGAGCCGCTCAATAAGGTGCTGATTATGAGTGGCATGCCCAGATTAATATGGTCTTTAATAAACGGCATGGAAAATTTAAACGCTGCATACTTATATAATAAGGCCGCCAGCCATATTAAACGAAAAAAAGATATGACAAGTAAACCTGCAAACGCTACATCAATACCATATCCGAGAATGATGGGTCCGGCAACCAAAACGAGTTGAATTCCATAGGTAAGGAAACCATACAGCAAAAGCTTTGAAGACTTATGCCTTACTACATATATATATTCTACCAGATGCGAAGGATTGCTGATAAGAATATAAACGAGCAACATGTTTACATAAGGAATCTCCTGGATTTCATTGTACACATAAATACTGCTTTTAAGCGAAAGCAGGAGGAGGAAAAACAAGAGGCTAAATCCAGTGAGGACGATAAATGCATTAAATATCTCAGGGGATTTCTTTTTTTTATCCCAGTTTTTAAAAATATTGTTATTGTTATATAAGCTAAGGAAGGACTGAATGATGCCCGTTACCCAGAAAAAACTTACCACACTTGCAATAAACAGCAAGATTTCAAAATCACCTATTTGGTCTGTCGACAGATGACTTTTGGTGAAAACAATGCTGATAATCAGAAATGTGGTGAAGCGCAACAGGTGAAGCACCTGCAGGCTCGATATATTATTTATATACTTACTGAGTTTCAATCACGCTCTATTTAGAAGGAACAAATAGCAAAGATATACAAAACAAATTTTGTACAGGATTATGGTAGAAATAATTTATTTATTATCTTTGCAGCCTGAAAATGGTGGATGTAGCTCAGTAGGTTAGAGCGTCAGATTGTGGTTCTGAAAGTCGCCGGTTCGAATCCGGTCTTCCACCCAAAAAACCCTGGTGAGCAATTGCCGGGGTTTTTTGTGGATTTTTGGGAAGAGTGTTTTCTTTTTTATTTTACATTTGCACAAAATTGTTTACCATGAGCGAAGGATTATCTATTATTATTCCGGTATATAATGAGCAGGGAGCTATTGAAGCTACGCTGGAGGAGATAAATAGGATATGTGAGGCGGCCGGGTTTGCATTTGAGATTATTGTAATAAATGATGGATCTACTGATGACACCCTTGAAAAGCTACAAGCCATAAAACTTCCGTTTAAACTTTTTTCACACGAAAAAAACCGTGGATATGGTGCAGCTATAAAAACCGGTTTCTGGGAAACTTCATTTGATACTATCGCAATCACTGATGCGGATTCAACCTACCCAAATAAGAAATTACCTGAAATGTATACACTGGCGGGTAATTATGATATGGTGGTGGGGGCTCGTTCTTTTGGAGAGTTACCCAAACGGACCCGTCCCGCAAAATGGATGATTCATAAGCTGGCCAATTATGTGGTGAGTTTCAGAATACCTGATATAAATTCCGGTTTGAGGGTATTCAAAAAGCAGGCATTTGAACCATTTATTCCCATTATTCCGGAGGGATTTTCCTTAACAACAACAATTACGCTGGGTATGCTTTCCGGAGGATATAAGGTGCATTATATTCCCATTGATTATTTTGTGCGTGAAGGCAAATCAAAGATCAAACCTGTTAGAGATACGCTTAATTTCATGCGATTGATATTTAAAATTGGATTATATTTTGCGCCGATGAAGATTTTTCTGCCTTTCAGTCTCTTTTTGTTTATTCTTGGAATAGCATGGGGAGTATTTTCAACCCTTTACCTGGGAAAGTTTGCTGATGCCAGTACCATCATTGTTTTAACTACAGCAATACAAATTGCATTTCTGGCAATGATCGCTGAGCTCATAAATCATAGAATACCTAATTTTTATTTTAAGAAAAAGTAATGAGAAATTATGAACTAAGAGCCGTATATGCCACTAAGGCACTTTCCCAGCTCCCACGTATTCTTGGAAATATGGATAGAAATCCATATTCTCCAACTTATGGTTGCCTGCACCGTGACTACTGGCTCGATAAAACAAGTGATTTTCCTGATGCAGTGAGACAATTTGCGGTACATGCTATGGCACTTGCTTATATTAATGAATTTCCTGGAAATATTTACAGAGGTAAGAAAAAGATGTTGGACTGGTCGGTTCAGGCGATGTTGTTTTGGGCTTCAATACAGCATAAAGATGGTTCTTTTGATGAGTTTTACCCCTACGAAAGAGGGTGGGTAGGACCATCGGCATTTACTACATATACCATTGTAGAGGCATACGCACTTTTACGTGGTGAAATGACAGAAGAGCAAAAAGCCATAATATTGAAGGCAATAAAAAAAGCCGCCTATTTTATTGGGAAAGGTGAAAATGAGGAAGATCATTTGGCTAATCATCATGCCATGGCTTGCCTTTCATTGTGGAAGTGTTATGAGGTATTAAATGACCCGCAAATTAAAAACGATTTTGAAAATGCATTTCAGGTTTTTTTGACCTATCATAACAACGAGGGCTGGAGCCGTGAATATGATGGTGTTGATCCGGGGTATTTATCAGCAACTGTTTCTTTTTTCAGTAAAGTGTATAAAACAAATCCTGATGAAAGAATTAAAAATGTGATTGATGAAGCTGTAGCATTCTCTTCCTACTTTGCATACCCGAATGGTTTTTATGCTGGTAGTTTGGGTAGTAGAAACACACTGCATTTTTATTGTCACGGCTATGAGGTGATGGCTTCGAAAAATCCTCTTGCAGCAGCCATTGCAGAGAAAATGCTTACAGGTTTATCAGAAGATAAATTAGTGCCGCCTGAAATAATAAGTGATCGTTATCTGGTATATCGTGTACCTGAATTTTTACTCTCATATCTTGATTATGCAAATGACCCAAAAACTGATAAGCTTCCTTATGAAAAGCCTCCCTTCCAGAAGTTTTTTCTAAATGCTGGTATTTTTATTAAGCAAACAGAAAGTTATTATTCAGTCTCTAATTTGGCCAAAGGGGGTGTTATTAAAATATTCGATAAAAACAACCGATTAGTATACAACAACTGTGGCATTATTGGAAAAACAGCTGAAGGTGAGATTATCACCTCACAATGGATAGACCCCACTTACACAATTACAACCACAGAAAACTCATGGAAAGTGGAAGGTAGGATGAACAAGGTGCCATCAAATAAATTATTCACACCCTTAAAAAATATAGTTTTCAGATTGATTCTTATCTTATTGGGATGGAATCCGTACCTTGCCCATCAAATTAAAGGTAAAATAAGAAAGGTACTCATACTTGGACAACGTAAAATTAATGTGAGTTTCACCCGTGAGATAGATTTTAAAACACTTGAATTGAAGGATACTATAAAATCATCAGGGGTGCGAATCAGCGCAATGTCTTTTGGTGACGAGTTTTTTGTTAGGTACGTGCCACAATCGAGGTATTTCCAATCTCAGGAACTAGAAGTTCAGGGGTATGATTGTAGCAAGGAGGAGCTTGAGCGGCTAAATAAGGTAGGTTCACTGATAAGAAATGAAAGTATTAAGTTTAATAATCACTCATAATTCTTACATAATGTCAAAAGGAG
>Ga0207419_1000296_pt1 | contig 42218 bp, 38 predicted proteins | sample ElkSloMetagenome_4_FD_184723 | JGI IMG/M metagenome (GOLD analysis project Ga0207419, IMG submission 184723) | Hot spring microbial communities from Elkhorn Slough, Monterey Bay, USA - MD2A (version 2) | ecosystem: Environmental > Aquatic > Marine > Intertidal zone > Estuary: Microbial mat ...
GGGCACACTGCGGTGTGCCCCGCCCCGGTCTTGCGTACTGCGGGCGCGCACGTCCGCACTTCGTTGTGCGCCTAACTACGCTCTTCAACTGCCCACGCCTCGACGCCGCGCGTGGTAAACGAGAAAGGCCGGATCTGCACTCCGGCGTTCGTCAGCAGGCGTTCCAGTTCCAGCCGCCGCTCGAAGGGGCAGGCGAAGATCATAAAGCCACCGCCACCCGCGCCGGTAATCTTACCGCCCCACGCGCCATGTCGGTGTGCCATCTCGTAGACCTCTTCCACAACCGGCGGGGCAATATGCGGCGAGAAAGCCTTCTTGACCTCCCATGCATCATGCAGGAGCCGCCCAAAGTCCGCAATGCGTAGCGCCCGTAGCAGCTTTGTCGCCTCGTCCACAAATGCTTTCGTCTCATCGTGGTAACGCAGCGTATCCCCCTCCACCAGTCGGCGCACCTGATCTTCCATCAGGTGCCGTGTAAGCAGCCGCCGGTCGCCGATATAACCCAGGATCAGGCTACTCTCCAGTTCCAGCAGCGCGGCCTGGTCCGTAATCACCGGCTCAACAATCACCCGATTCTCACCGAAGTGATAAACCGACATCCCGCCGAAGGCCGCAGCATACTGATCCTGCCGTCCACCGGGGATGCCCAGGTCTTTACGCTCGATGCGGTAGGCCAGTTCAGCCAGGGTATGCGGATCGGCTTCGGTGGTGATGCCATAGGCCGCATACAGCAGCTTGAGCATACTGACCACCAGTGCCGATGAGGAGCCCAGACCACTGCCGGGGGGCACATCGCTAAACATCGTAATATCCACGCCCACCGGCTCGATATCATTATCCGGGTGGGCCACCGGCACGGCGTCCAGCACCGCTTGCGGCAGCGGCAGATGGCCCTCCCAGCGCCGCCCGCTCACCATCCGGCTGACCTCTTCCAGGTCGAGGGAGCGAACGGTGACACCGGGCGTTGTGCCGGGACGGAGCATACAACGGACAAACAGGTTAATCGTACAGTTCAGCACCTTCCCGCCATGCTCCTCGGCGTAGGGGCTGACATCGGTACCGCCGCCGAAGAAGCCGATGCGCATGGGCGCGCGGGCCTTGTATATCTTCATACGCGCTCCTCATTCGTTCATTCGATTATGACTGGTTGGTAAAACGCTGCCCAGTATAGCATAGGAAGAACCGGACGCGCGGATGCGACGGAGCGGTGACACAAAATTCCGATCTTGTGAGATGCGATAATCGCTGCCGCGTGCGTTCTTATCAATGCAATGATGAAGAGGAGTCATTCACACGAGGTACGCGGTCGGTTCTAAACCAGGTGTTTGCCTGGACACATGGCCCGATTCGCCTCCGGCAGCATGGGACGTTGTTGTCGAGAGCAAACGGTCCGTTTGCCTGCATGAACGGCCCGACTCGCCTGCGGCAGTATGGTACTATTTTATCCTTTTTCAGGACATTGTGGCTCGGAGAGCCACAATGTCCTGAAAAAGATCGGACATCTTCCACCCTGCCGGAGGCGAAATTTCCTTTTGGGTGAGCCACCGCGTAAGTCGTGTTATCTGATATGCGAGTTCTCTGTACATCAGATCATACCCGGCATAATTCACTCTGCGATATGATTGCCGGTTGGAGGTATCCCTACCAGATAGCATCTGCGTGCGCCACCGGCGTACGTGTGGTGCCGGTAGTAGCGAAACCGGAACGAGGAGTACCACTTTACCTACTTTTGCGGTCTGACTCCGCTGCCGGGGCTCTTCGGCACAACTGTGGTCAGCAACCGGGGCGCAGGAATTGCCGCCGACATTTGCGCCACGCAGGTCGGCATGCATATTCCCCCATCCCTCGGTGAAACTGCGGTACAGTGGGCGCGCCTTGTTTGATGTTGTTTTGTTCTGTGTTCCTGTGAAAAGGTTGCTTTTTTGTAAAAATCGGTAAGTTTATACATTTATTTTACATTTATCTGAAGAGAAACTGATATACTATGAGTGTTCTTTATGCTGTTAAAAGAAAAAACTCGTTAATGATGTTCAGTACAGTGCTCCTTCGGTGAAACTACGGTCGGGTGTTCGGCAGAACATTTTGATTTGCTACCCGGTATAGTTACGAAATCATGACATTTCCCCGGTATGCGCAATAATACGACGCGCATCGGTTACCTCGGTCATATATATCTTTAGATCTTACTAGGTAAAATAGTAAGATCTGTCATCTCTTACTCATCTGAAGCCCTTTTCAAAGACGATCCTCCCTCGTACAATCAATATAACAGATGTCGGACACCGTAGTCTGACCGTAGTACGACCGCACCTCCACCGCACTGCGGCTTTGCTATGCTCAGAGTAACGAAATAACGCATAGCAGCCCGTGAGTACGGAAGTTATATATTCAGGAGGGTTACGATGGTACAGCAGATGATTGGACACCAGCCCACCGTTACCGGCAATATGCGCTCTGCACAGAGCTATGAGGTACCACTGACACACATGGAACTCAGTGTGTTGATGAAGCACTGTGCGGTTGAGAGCGAGCGGTTCTATCGCGGACAGCAGCATGATACGCGCTACAGCTATGAACTGTTTCGTCGGGCGCTGGTGGAGCGAAACGAGGCGGCCTGGGAGCAGCTTTACCATCACTACAACAACCTGGTTGAGGGATGGGTGCGCCGGAGTAGTGCGTTTACCAGTAGTGGTGAGAGCAGTGAGTATTTTGTGGTCGGTGCGTTTATGAAGTTCTGGCGTGCCATTACACCGGATCGGTTTGACTCGTTCCCTACCCTGGCGTCACTGCTGCATTACCTGCAGATGTGTGCTACCAGCGTGGTTATTGACAGCGTACGTGCGCAGTCCTGGGCCGAGATCGTCCCCGAGGATGTGGCCCGGGCGGAGATGCTGTCGCAGCACTCGCCGGATGAGGAAGCGATGCATCGTGTTCAGCGTGAGGAGTTCTGGCAGTTTATCGATACGCAACTGCAGAGCGAGATGGAGCGGGTGGTCGTGTACTGTTCGTTTGTGCTGGGATTGACGCCACGCGCGATCTTCTCCCGCCGGTCGGATTTGTTTAGCAGTGTCAACGATGTGTATAACGTCAAGCGTAATGTGCTGGGACGGTTGGGGCGCAACGCACAACTTCGGCAGATGATGGGGGCAGGGGTATAATCCGTCAGGCGCGAGTCAGTAAAATCTCAGCTATATCATAAAAGCTGTGTAAAAACGGCGTCCGGTTGCGTTCTCTTATGTGCCAGGGTGCAATTCCCACGAGACATATAGGAGCGCAGTTATGAAACAAAGGCGGGAGCGAAGGCGGGGCGATGATGCTGCCCCGGTATTAAGTGGTGCCGCTTTACTTGCCGCCGTTGATGGCGAAGCTGATGCGGATACCCAGGAGTATCTGCGGACCCATCCGCATGTCGCACGCGAGGTAGAGTTAATGGGCCAGGTACAGGGCTACTTGCGCGCCCGACTCTACCGGCTGTTCTGCCCAACCAGCGAGGTACTTATCGAGTATCGTCTAGGCTTTCTTGATACGGAACAGCATGCAGCAATTGCAGAGCATGTTGCCGCCTGCCCGCACTGTGCCGAAGAATTCGGATTATTGGAAGCAACTGTAGCATGTGGCTGAAAATATAAACGGGCCGGGACGCAACCGCGTCGTCCGGCCCGTTGTGGTAGCTGGTAGCGGCCATATACCGCGCTTAGGAGAAGTTGTCAGCCAGGTATGCTGCCAGGTCCGAAATGCGTACGGAGTACCCCCACTCATTATCGTACCAGGTGACAATCTTGAAGAAGTCATCGCCCATACCGATCGTCAGTTGCAGATCTACAATGCTGCTGCGCGTATCGCCAATAAAGTCGCTACTGACAGAGTCGCGATGACTGATGCCCAGAATGCCTTCCATCGCCTCACTCTCGCTGGCTTCGATCAGGGCGTTGTTGATGGCCTCCACACTGGTCGCTTTGTTAAACTGCACCGTGAAGTCAACCATCGAGACGGTCGGCGTCGGGACACGGACGGCAAAGCCGTGGAACTTCCCCTTTAGTTCAGGAATAACCAGGGCGACCGCCTTGGCTGCGCCGGTTGTCGTCGGCACCATGTTCATCGCGGCAGCACGCGCGCGGCGCATATCCTTATGCACATTGTCCTGCAGGTTCTGGTCCATGGTGTAGGCGTGAATGGTCGTCATCAGACCGCTCTTGATACCAAACTTATCGTTGAGTACCTTGGCGACCGGAGCCAGACAGTTGGTGGTGCAGGAGGCATTCGAGATAATATGATGCTTCTCGGGGTTGTAGTTGTCTTCATTTACACCCAGGCAGATTGTGATGTCCTCATTCTTGGCGGGGGCGCTAATAATGACCTTCTTTGCGCCGGCTTCCAGGTGCGCCCGGGCCTTGGTAGCATCGGTGAAGCGTCCAGTGGACTCGATCACGATATCGACACCCATCTGGCCCCAGGGCAACTTGGCTGGATCGCGCTCCTCCAGCGCGGCAATGTCATAGTGCGTGTCTTCGTAATCAACCATAATTTTGTTTCCGGAAACCGCGACCTCGCCCTCAAAGGGACCATAGGTGGAGTCGTAGCGCAGCAGGTGAGCCAGGGTTTCGTTGTCCGACAGGTCATTGACGGCAACAACCTCCAGTTCAGGATGGTGTTCGACAATTGCCTTGAAGCTCTGCCGACCAATGCGACCGAATCCGTTAATTGCGACTCGTGCCATGGTTCTTCTGACCTCCTTATTCTTGCAAATCGTTGCAACAGCACAACGGTCTGGGTACCACGATGTCCGACACAGACGGCGTGCCGCTGTACCCAATCCTTACACTACTCGATTAAGTTTGTGATGACCAGCACGGAAAATTCACCCTGCCATTATAGCATGTCTGCCTGGCATGGCAAACCGCGTGATAGTACAGAACGTCAAAGGTGTGCTACAATACCTCGCATACGGCGTGCTTAAGGTAAACGAGCGGCACTGTTCAGGTTACGCAGGCATGGTGTGGTGGTGTGGTCCGGTACCGGCGCGTACGTAGTCCAAAGATTTTATCTTGCCAGTCAGGAGTTACCCGGGTGCTCACCCAATAAGGAATTTTCGCCTCTGCCCTGCCGGAGGCGAATCCGGCTTTCACCTGGTCAAATGTCCAGTCTGAGTAACCGCCGCGTAACTCCTGTCACCAGTGGGAAGAATAGGAAGCCGCAAGTTCGTATCGTAGCTAACTGGAGTAGAACATGCTGCTGTTAATCGGTGTGCTGTTGCTCATAACGCTGACGGGCATCTGGGGAATGTGGCGTGGTGTCTTGCGCAGTCTGTTGACCATCGTCGGCACGCTGCTGGGCGCGGTGCTGGTCGAATTCTGGGGGCCGATCTGGGGGGAACAGTTGCAGGGTTGGCTCAATGCCGATGATCCGGCGGGCCTGGTCTGGGGTGCGACTGCGCTGGGCTTTCTGGCCGTTGCGCTGATCCTGGGGTATGGTAGTGCGCTGCTGCTGCCTCGAAGCGGCAAGTCATACGAGATCGGTGCCGGTGAACGCCTGGCAGGGGCGCTGGTTGGGGCGCTCAATGGCTTGCTGATGACCGGCTTTTTGCTGAACTATGGCGTCGAAATGGGCGCGCCGGAATTCCGCGTGGCGGTACAGGCGTCGCCGATCCTCACTACGTTGCAGGAGTGGCTGCCGTGGTATGTTCTCGCGGTTGTGCTCACGATGGGCTTCTGGATTATCGTACGGGCGGTTGTGCGCCTGATCACCGTTGTAGCCCGCTCAACATCTGAAGCTGAGGATCGACGCACGGAGCGGCGGGTGGAACCGGCCGGAACAGCCGCATCGGGTGCGTATGGTGCGCCAGGGAGTCAGAAGCGCCAACTCTCGGGCGTAAGCTCAAAGATTGACCAGGCACTCAACAACGACCGGCGCCGGGGCGGATAATCACTGGGCGTATGCCTGACAACCAGAACCCGACTGGCGCACCAGCATCTCATTTTTCGGGCAGCGGTGCGCGTTAGAAGGATATAGCCTGATCCTTCAGCGTGGTGCCCGGCCAGAGTTTGATCCCCCGTTCTAACCGATTCTCATCGCCGAGGGTACAGTTATCGCTGATAATCGTCCCGTCGGTGATATTCGTATGTGCTCCAATGCGGTTGCCGCGTCCCAACACGCACGAGCGCAGCGTTGAGCGCTCCCCAATCTGGTTATCTTCCCACAATACCGCGGCTTCGATGCTTACGTCCGCCGCGATCCGGCAGTTGGCTCCAATCACGGTTGGTCCGACAATACCGACGCCCCGGGCAATCTGCACATTGGGGCCAAGCATCACCGGCCCGACAATATGCGCGCTGGGGTGAATATCCGCTCCATTCTCAAGCCAGACGCGGCCGGCGATTTCCTGTCCCCGGAAGGTGTACTGGACTTTCCCGATGAGAATATCGTGGTGCGCCTCCAGGTAGTTATGCGGTTTCCCAATATCGTTCCAGTAGGCCCGCGAAGGATAACCAAAGACCGGATCGCCCGTCTGCATAAGTACCGGGAAGAGGCCACGCTCAAACATGTAGAACTCATTTGGTGGAACATAGCGGAAAATATCCGGCTCAAGAATGTAGGTGCCGGCGTTAATCAGGTTGGTAGTAATGTCCTCCGGGCGGGGCTTTTCCAGGAACCGCTTGATATGCTGTGTGGCATCTATCTCTACCAGGCCGAACTGCGTGGGATCTTCCACCGGCGTCAGGGAAATTGTCAGCTTGCTGCCTTTTTCCCGGTGAAAGGCCAGCATCGCCTGGAGATCCAGATCGGTCAGCACATCGCCATTAAAAACGAAGGTTGTCCCATCCAGCAGATGCTCAATATGTTTGACCGCACCGGCCGTTCCACGCGGCTCGGGTTCCTCCACAATATGGATTTTGAGCCCCAGGCGCGAGCCGTCACCCAGCGCGGCCTGGAAACGGTCTGCCAGGTACTGCACGGCCAGAATGACTTCGGTAATGCCCTGATCACGCAGGCGCAGCAGCATATGTTCGATAAATGGCTGGTTCAGCAGGGGAATCATCGGCTTGGGCGTATTGCAGGTCAGGGGGCGCAGCCGCGTGCCCAGACCACCTACGAGTATTACAGCTTTCATGGGTTCTCCTCACCCCTCGTATGGCATGCATTCTTGCTCCAACGGCGGGTACGGTTCTTACTGGCGATTATATACGGGTACGCCAGTCATGTAGAATATCCTGCAGGGTCTGTTCGAAGGAAATGTGTGGTGTCCAGCCGGTACAGGCTTGAAAGCGGCCGGGATTACACACGACCAGGGGCACATCAACGGGCCGCATGCGCTGTGGATCAGGCTGAACATCGACCTGAATGCTGCTCAGGGCCAGCAACTGCTCAAGCAGCGCCTGAATCGTCACCGCCTGGCCTGACCCAATGTTATAGACCTGACCGGCTGCCCCATGTTCGACGGCGAGAACATACGCGCGTACGATATCGCGCACGTCAGTAAAGTCGCGTTGCGCACTGAGATTGCCCACTCGCAGCACCGGCGGTTGCACCCCCGCCTCAATCTGCGCAATTTGCCGGGCAAAGGCCGCCGCAACAAAGCGCTCGCTCTGCCGGGGGCCGATATGGGTAAATGGGCGCACCCGTACGACATCCAGGCCATGGCTGGTGTGGTACTGGAATGCCAGCATATCTTGTGCAACTTTGCTCACGCCGTAGGGATTGGCCGGACGTAGCGGTGTATCTTCGTCGATAGGCAGATCGGCCGGCGTAATTGTGCCGTATTCCTCATTGGTACAGACGGCCAGCACGCGTGTATGGCGCTTCTGAGCAATCAGTGCCAGCAAAATATGCAGTTGAGCGAGAATATTGGTGTTAAGCGTCGCCGCCGGATCACGAAATGATTCGGGCACAAATGGCTGCCCCGCCAGGTGAAAGATGACATCTGGCCGGGCTGTCGCAATGGCCGCATCCGTTTGTGCCGCGTCACAGAGATCGGCGCGAATCAGACGCACCTGGTCACGGATCTGGGGAAGCGCGAGCTGCTCGGCGCGCGAAACTCCCCAGATCTCCCATCCTGGCATAGTGAGCAAATACTCGGCCAGGTGTCCTCCAACAAATCCATTAATCCCTGTGATCAGTGTCCGCATAGCGCTACTATAGCGTAACCTCCGACTCCGTGCAAGATCGCATTGATGATCTCGAGATAACAATGTTGCAAGCGTCCGGTCTAGACCACAGGCGAGCCCACGTTCACCAGTCGTTGATGCGCTCCTCAGGTTGTATCACTACCACAAGTTACGCGGTTGCCATGCAAACCGGACGTTTCATGCGATGGACGCCCGATTCGCCTGCGGCAGCATGGTACTCGTTTTTTCTTTTCCACAAAAATGTTGCATGATGTGCAACATTTTTGTGGAAAAGAATGGAATCTTCCGCCCTGCCGGAGGCGAACATGCCTTTTGCGTGAGCACCCGCGTAACGCGTGTCACTACCGGAAGAATCATCGTTCTGGAGATGTGCAATTCATTGACATGTATTGTGCAATATGGTACACTACGTGAAGAAAGTAACAGACAAACAGGTAGCACTGGCGCGCAAAACCACTGAATCCGGCGTCGTCGCAGTCAGGCAACAGGGCTGTGTGATGGCTTTGCTGATTGAACCGGGCAGTAGTGATCTGCAATGCATGCAGCTTAAGTGCTTCCTATCCAGATATTGTTTTTCAAGGGAAGGGAGCGTACCCCTATGGCCTCACAGAACTTCCTGACGCATTTTTCTAATACTCCGCTTTACAATACCAAAGCTGTTGCGCAGGAAACCGGGGTGCCGGCCGACACCTTCCGGGCCTGGGAGCGGCGTTATGGCGTGCCGCGACCACAGCGTACCGAAGGTGGTCATCGCCTTTACTCGGAGCGGGATATTGCAATTATTCGCTGGCTGCGTGATCGGACTGCTGAGGGCTTAACCATTAGCCAGGCAATTGCGCTGATGAGCAGTGGGAGTGATACGAATCTGGCCTGGTTGAATACGGCGGTCGATACGGAACCGCATACCTGGGAGCGGCTCAACCAGCGGCTCGTAGGGGCATTGATCGATTTTGACTCGACCCGGGCCGACCAGATCCTGGGCGAGGCGTTTGCGCTCTATCCGTTGGAAGAGGTGTTTCTGCGGCTGATTGAGCCGTCGATGGTCGAAATTGGTGAGCAGTGGCACCAGGGCAAGATTACGGTGACGGCCGAGCATTTTGCAACCCAGTTTGTCCGGCGGAAACTGGCCAGCCTCTTCAACACCTACAACATCAACGAGGGGCGGGGTATGCTGATCGTCGGCTGCGCGCCGACCGAGCAGCATGACCTGGGCGCGCTGCTGCTGGCGGTATTCCTGGTGCGGCACGGGTGGCAGGTGATCTACCTGGGGCCGGAGGTGCCCCTGAGCGACCTTCTGGATACGATCCAGCGGTTGCAGCCGGATATGGTCTGCATGTCGGCCTCGACTACCGAGACGGCCCTCCAGTTGCTCGAAGTCGGACGGGCGGTGACGGCGCTGCCGCCACCCTATCCGCGCTTTGGCTTCGGCGGACGGGCGTTTAATCTCAATCCCATGATCACTGAGAAGATCCCGGGGGTATTTCTCGGTAAGGATGCGCAGGAGGCGATTGATACAATTTCGGATATTCTAAACGGTAATCGGTAACATATCCCGGTACTTACCCGGTTCCGTATCGGGTATGGGGGGCTGGAGGTGACGCCAATGTATCACCCGGCCCCTTTTGCTTTTGTATCGTTTGTCCAGCGGTGTGCATAGATTTGCGAAAATGGCACGACTGTCGTATTATTTATATGAAATGTCTATTTGTGCATATTCATAATGCGTACCCAGGTTGTGTACCAGGAGCGCCGTATACGGCATAACAGACTTGTATCACTGCGCGTGGTGTATCGACTGGTGGATGACATCGGGTGTTTGTGGTATGCTACAAACGGGCATTTGTCATATCATACTCTTGATGCGCGTGTCTTCCTGCTATATCTGCAAGGAGTATTTCGGGATCACCACGCGGTGAACCTTGCTGAAGGTGCCTAGAAGGAGAACAGTGTGCCGCTGAAATCCCTTCCTCCACTTGCATTTTCGCTCCAGGCTCCTGGAGAAAATATCGCACAGCCCCTCCCAGCCGAAGAACAACTTGCATTACTTTTACGTCAGGCCGATGAAGACACGCATACGCATACTGCCGAAGATCTGCTGCCACATCCGGCTCTCCCGCTGCATGAGGCGTACCTGACATGCAAGCATACGATCCGGCAACACTCAAAAAGCTTTTTCTTTAGCACACAGTTTCTTCCGATTGAGCAGCGCCGTGCGGTGTGGGCACTCTACGCCTTTTGCCGGACAACCGATGATACCGTTGATATGGCGACCGATGATCCCGCGCGCGCGCTGGCCGAGTGGGTACGTCTGGTGCAGTCACCCACGCCACCGCTGCATCACCCGGTGCTGCTGGCCTGGTACGATACACGGCGACACTATCATCTTCCCAACACATTGATCAACGAGCTGCTGGCCGGCGTGGCAATGGATCTGACAATGCATCGCTATGCCACGTTTGCCGATCTCTGGCTCTACTGTTATCGTGTGGCCTCGGTTGTGGGGCTTCTGAGTATGGGTATTATTGGCTCAGCGCCGGGAGCGGAGCCGTATGCCATTAAATTGGGCGTAGCGCTGCAACTGACCAATATTCTGCGCGATGTGGGGGAAGACGCGCGGCGGGGGCGGGTGTATTTGCCACAGGAAGATCTGGAACGCTTTGGGCTGTGTGGCGATGATATCCTGGCCGGTGTGCAGGATACGCGCTTCCAGGCATTAATGCAGGCGCAAATCGCGCGTACCCGGCAACTCTATGCCGAGAGTTGGGCGGGCATTGTGCTTCTACCGCCCGAGTGTCGTATGGCTGTAGGAGCGGCTGCCGGAGTCTACCGGGGTATCCTTGACAAGGTCGTGGCGAACCGCTACGATGTATATAGCAAACGTGCGCATCTTACATTTCGTGAAAAACTTGCGCTGCTTCCGGGTATCTGGCGGAACGTGCGCCGGCTTGAACGGACAGCAATCCGCTCTCGGCATCACGTTGCACCAGTGCAGCGGGATACACCGGCAGTTGATGGTATTCAGCCGGGTGAAGAGTGAATCCGCCTTACCTGCTGCCGGCACTGGTTTCGTGACAGGCACTATAGCGCGATGTGTGAGATCTGCCAATGAGTCGCTCGACTAGTAAGGTACTATATTCTATGTTCCGCCGTTTTGTTGGAGTTACCCTTCTTCTTCTGGCATTCCTACTCGCAGGCTGTGATCTGGGCAGTTCCTCGTCCGGTCAGGTCGTATCACCAACCAGTACACCGCTCCGCGAAGCCGGCGCGCCAACAACTTCTTCTGCACAATCATCAGAAACAACCCGGTCTACAACGACCACGATGCCCACAATTCAGCCGCAGCCAACCCTGGCGGCGGGCCTGAGTGCAGCCATCACTGACCGTGATGCGCTACTGGTTGAGTTATACCGGCGAGCCAGCCCGGCTGTTGTCAGTGTCGAGGTATTGACAATGGACCAGGAAGCGCTGCCGGACGATCATCCGACAATTCCACCAATACCGCGCGGGCCAAATATGCCGTTTGCGCAGGGATCAGGATTTTTGTTTGATAGCCAGGGCCATGTTATTACCAATAATCATGTAGTCGAGGACGCAAACGAACTTCAGGTCGTCTTTGCCGATGGCAGTAGCATTGGTGCGCGGGTCGTGGGCCGTGATCCCGGGAGCGATCTGGCAGTGCTTAAGGTAGATCAACTTCCCGATGGAGCCGCACCACTGTCCATTGGCGATGCGCGCGAGATTGAAGTGGGCGAAACAGCCATTGCGATCGGCAATCCCTTTGGCCTGCAGAACACGCTGACGGTTGGTGTGATCAGTGGCGTCGGGCGTAGCCTGATCGGACCGCAGAGTATGGAGGGAACATTCAGCATTCCCAATGTTATCCAGACCGATGCCGCCATCAATCCAGGCAACTCCGGCGGGCCGCTGCTCAATGTACGCGGCGAGGTTATCGGGGTCAATACGGCTATTCGCAGTGAGAACGGCATTTTTGCGGGTGTCGGCTATGCGGTGCCGTCAAGCGCCATCACCCGGATTGTGCCGGTGCTTATTGCTGAAGGTAGTTACGAACATCCCTACATCGGGATCAGTATGCGTTCAATTGACAGCCTGCTTGCGCGCGAGTTCGATCTGCCGGTCAATCAGGGGGCGCTGGTCGTGGCGGTTCAGGATGGTAGCCCCGCCGATCGCGCGAATCTGCAAGCTGGGACACGCGAGGTGACATACAACGGCTTCCCATTGTTGTTGGGTGGCGATATTATCACGGCAATTAGTGGTGAACCGGTCGTTAACAGCGACGACCTGATCAGCTATCTCGCTCTTGAAACCTCGGTTGGGGATACGATTACGCTGACAACTCTCCGTGATGGGCAGCAGCGGCAGGTTGAAGTGACACTTGCGCCGCGTCCGCGATAAAAGATAGCCATGGAGGGGCGCAGCATGCTGCGCTCCCCGCGCCTCCCTGCATCTCTCCCTCATCTGCGTATGCTGTCGTTGCATCCGTGCTTTACTTTTTCTTAGAGACTGTCTGAAAAGATGATTCGCGTCGGTCACACGGCATGCTGGGTGCCCTACGACACCGGACAGCGCCCCAGGAGTCCCGGCTTCAGCCGGGGTGTGGCCGGAACCGGCTGAAGCCGGGACTCCCGCGCCGGGGCCGTTGCCCCATGACCACCCCTTTTCAGACAGGCTCTTACTTCTTCAGGAGAGTAATGAAAGAAGCCCATATCGTCTCCAGTACGCAGAGAACTGCTACACTCTTGGTATTCATAGTGCTCGTACTTCTATGTTGAGAGCACGTTCAGTGACAGGAGCTACGCGGTTGCCATGCAAACCGGACGTTTCTACCCGATAAACGCCCGATTCGCCTGCGGCAGCATGATACGCTTTATGATCTTTTTCAGGAAAAGAATGTCCTGTTCCGTCCTGCCGGAGGCGGAATCTCCTGTCGGGTCAACGACCGCGTAATTCGTGTCAGTGATACAAATGCTGTACCTCCTCCTGAGCCCCGTCCGCATAGTGCGTGGTTGCAGTATGGTTACATCTGTCGTTTATGATGATATGCATGTCCAGGTTGTGTCACCATAGCGGTGCGCAAAAATACAGGAGGTATGTTATGTCCCAGGAACGCGCCAGTTGGCAGATTAAAGATGAGGCGACTATTGATGAATTGATAACTTTGATGAACCTGAGCGCCGAAGAGAAGACGTTGATGCACAGTCTTGTCGGTCCTGCTACTGAGGTTGCTCCCGAGATGACCAATGCGTTTTATGAGCGCCTGTTTCATCACCAGCATACAGCCGAGTATCTGGAAGGTGTCAGCATGGAGCGCCTGCACTCGATGGTGGCACAGTGGTTTATTGAGTTGTTTAGCGGTACGTACGACCAGGATTATGCCCGGCGACGGATGGCTATCGGGCAGATCCATGTCCGCATTGGCTTACCGGTGCGCTACCCGCTGGCAATGCTTGATGTGGTGATGCCCTTTGGCGAGGCAATTGCCCGGCAGAGCAGCCAACCGGAAGAGTCAGTCAATGCGTTTCGTAAAGTTCTGGCGCTCGATGTGGCTATTTTTAACCAGGCCTACGAGGATAATCAACTGCGCCACCTGGCCGAACTGGTCGGTGGTGAGCGGTTGGCCCGGCGCTTGCTCTCCGGCAGTGGGTAATTTTTGAGTTTGCATAATGTACTGGGCGGATAGCCGGGTGCGCCGCTGCAACGGTCAATCTCTGGATATCTGCCTGAATTGCGTGCGATGCAGTATGTCCCCGGCGTTTCTCCCTCTCAAGTGGAGACTTTTCGCCGGATCGCAGTGGAATACTGCACTGGAGCGGCAGCGGCTGCCGCTCCAGTGCAGTATTTCCCGCACTGGGACGGACTGCGGACGCGCAGAAGCGCGTCCCTACCACAAAAAGCCTACATCTGAGAGCGTTTTCCCTCCCCTGCGATCCCACCGTTCCCCGCTATTATTTCATTTACACGCGTTACACCGCCTTGAACCCGGAAAGACATTTCGCCTCCGGCAGGATGGTTTTTTCCATCCTGCCGGAGGTGGGACTATCTTCCGGATCAGTGACCGCGTAACTCCTGTCATTTACGTCACAATCCTTGTGATAAATTTACGCAAACTCTGGGCTGTGGTACTATAGCATATCGTTTCGCGTAGCGTGACTCTGTCTCCCCCTGGATAGAGCTTCAGCGCAACAGCTTGCTATCACCATTGTTTGAGCGAACGATACCCGCAGGCATGTCCGCCTGCGGGATGGGGGGCAGTATTCGATCTGGTCGCCGGGAAGCGAAGAAAGGAATAGTCTATGCCCTCGCGACAGGAACAAATTGCAGTGGTACTGGAGCGATTGCTGGCTAATACGGGCAGTGATGTGACTGGTGTAGCCGCTGTAAGTATGGATGGTATTGTGCTGGTCTCACGCCTGTCTGCTGATGTAAACGAGGATCGGCTGGGGGCGGTGGCGGCAACGATGATGGGTGTAACCCGTCGGGTGTCGGGAGAACTGCGCATCGGCGCGGCCGAGGAGATCATCATGAAAGCGCGCGAAGGTCTCTTTATGGTATTTCCCATTGGTGAGCAAAATCTACTGGCTGTCCATATGCGCCAGGGAGCCAATCTGGGCCTGGTGCGGTTGGAAGCGCGCGAGACATCCGCCGCGATTAGTCGGGTACTCTAAGGCACGCCGGAGGTGGATCGCTATCAGTGAAGTGAGGGTGGAGCAATGGCGCTTGAGGGGAATCTGCAAAATATGGCGTTGAGTGACCTGATACAGGTCTTTCATACTGATGCAAAAACGGGTATTCTGTTTTTGAAGGGGACACACGAACGGGGCGTAATCTATGTTGCCGATGGCCGGTTGATCGATGCGGTTGTTGTGCGTGGTAAAGAACGAACTATTGTTGCGACGCGGGATGAAGCGGTGCTGCAGATGCTGACCTGGGAGCAGGCCGATTTTATCTTTCGCTACGAGCCGACGGTACGCAAGCGCCCGATACGGATCGTCCACAGCGGTCAGTGTTTGATTCTTGAGGGGATGCGGCGGCATGCTGACCCGGTTCGCACATTGTCATACTATAACATCACCCCGGAAACGATCCTGCACCTGGCGGCGCTCCCGCGAAATGTTCGGAGTGGTGTCAGGCTGAGTATTGATCAGTGGCGCATATTAAGCTGGATTGCGAGCGGTCAGAATGTGCATACAATCTGCCAGGCAACGGGTCTTGATGTACCGGCCGTGACTCGTCTTGTAGTCGAGCTTATGGCAATTGGGTTGGTCGAAATTGCTCCGTGTCTATCAGCGGCAACTGAGCCGGCGTATCGGGATTGTACGATGATCGCTTCTGCCGCGCCTGTCTATGCGCACGATGTTCCGTATATCAATAAAAATAGCAGGAGTTTTAGTAACGTTTGTGGTACCATGAGACAGGTATGCAGCGAGATAGATCTGTTGGACGTTATCACCCGCTGCATTAATCAATTGTAGCGGAAGAACATCGTGACAACACACGTTCTCAAGATTGTTATCACCGGTGGTTATGCCACCGGGAAAACGCAGTTTGTGCGTTCGATCAGCGATATTGAACCGGTATCAACGGAGCAAGTCTTGACGGCGACGACAGAGCGTGCGTTGAAACACGAGACGACTGTCGCAATGGATTTTGGCTCAATTGCCATCAACGATCAGATTACGCTGCATCTGTTTGGGACTCCGGGGCATGAGCGGTTTGACTTTATGCGCGAGCATCTTCTGGTGGGGTGTCTGGGCTACGTTGTGCTGGTCGATAGCTGCCGACCGGCACATTTGCCCCAGACGCAGCATCTGTTGTTCCGCTCGATGGAGTTGACCGAAGCACCTTTTGTCGTTGCCGCCAACCGGCAGGATGACCCGGCGGCGCTCCCGCTGAACTATATCCGGCGGCGTTTGGGGTTGCCCTTCAATGTTCCGCTCGTGCCCTGCGTGGCCACTGATCGTACAACGGTTCGCGGCGTGCTGCTGACGTTGTTGAAGCATATTGCCGCGCGGCTTACGCTTCATTCCTGAGTCGTCCGGTCAACCGTCGGCGTGCTACGGCATCCGTCGTAGCACCTCGGCCCGCGATGGGATATGCTGCACCCCCGGTCCTTCGACGGCAGCAGCGGCGACAACACTGGCAAAGTGGGCCGCCATAACCGGGTTTCCGGTTTCGTATAACCGTACAAGCATTGCGGCGGCAAATACGTCGCCTGCACCCGTCGGGTCAATGTCGGTAGCGGGTTGCGGAGGAATATGCTGAGGGACGCCGTGAATATAGAGTGTTGCTCCCTGCGCTCCGTGTGTCACAACAACCAGCCGGCAGTTATGAGCATAATATTCTACCGGCGATTGATTCCCCACGAGATCTTCACTACTCAGCACCAGCAGACTGATATGGCGCAGGAGTTCCGCCGCAGGCCACCAGGGAATATACTCAGTAGGGGCGGGCAGCGGATCATGCCATCCGCGTAGCCATCCCTGTGGGGTCACACCGATCAGTGCGCCGGGGAAGGCACGTATCATCTCTACCGGGCATTCGTGCAAAACCGGGCCCAGGTGAACAATCGGTGCAAATCGCCAGGACGCCGGTAGTTCAGCCAGATCTAAGGGTCGGGCTGCCGCATGGAGCCACTGCCGGCGCATACCATGCGTGTAGCGATTCTCAAATGTTGAGGTGACATCGGAGGGTAGTGCGGTAACAGGGCCGGTTGCGATAAGATCGTCTGGTAGTTCTGCCGCAGCAGTAAGCACTGCCGTCTGCAAGCCCAGACGCCGGGCAGTTACCGCAGCATAGAGTGCTGTTCCGCCCGGCCTGGTCGTCCTATCGGGCAACAAATCGTGAGTAATATGACCAAGAACGAGATAATCCGGAGACTGCATCTGGTTGTCTGGCGGTGTCCGTGTCCTTCAAGGTGTTACCCGGCGCGCCCATCTACCCGAACTGTACAGCCCGATTATGGATCAGAGTTTCGCCGGATAGATCACAATCTTGCGGTTTTCGCCCTCGCCCGTGCTCTCGGTATAAATACTCGCATCGTCACGTAGCGCCAGATGAACAATGCGGCGCTCATACGCGGCCATCGGCTCAAGTGAGATTGGTCGCCCACTCTGGCGCACCCGCTCGGCCATCCGGCGTGCCAGCCCTTCCAGCGACTCCTGGCGGCGCTGGCGATAGTTCCCAACATCTACAACAATCTGGGGCCAGCGTTGTACACGCCGGCTCACCAGCAGATTGAGCAGGAACTGGAGCGAGCGTAGCGTCTCCCCCCGTCGGCCAATCATCAGGCCCATCGCTTCCTCATCAGCCCCCTCGACATGCAGCGTTACCGTCTCCTCAACCTCACCGCTGCGCTGGCTGGGTACCCGCGACGTAACGGCCGTTACGTAGGCATGAATATCCATTCGTTCGAGTAACTCTTCGAGTACCCGCCGTGCCAGGGTGACGATATCACCATCACTCTCAGCGGACTCCGGCACCGATGGCGGGGTCGGTTCCACTGGTTCTTCTTCATCGTCTACCACCGAGACGCGAACCAGTGCCTCCCCGCCGGTTTCACCCGAGTCCAGCACCGCGATAGCCACCTCGTCGCGATCCTTGCCAAGCTGCGCCAGGGCCAACTCGACTGCCTCGGCGACTGTGCGCGCGCTAATCTCGATGCTTTTCATGACCCATCCTCCAGATCGCTGTTAGCGTCGTCGACGCGGGCGGCGCGGATTTGTGTTTGTTGTACGACGCGGCTGCCCTGCCGTATCCGTCGCCCGCTCAGTTGCATCATCGGTCGTACTCTCGGGAGCGGGTTGGCCCCCTGCTCCTTCCATCTCGGTCAACGGCCGTAGCACATCCCAGAACCCGGGACGTTGCCCTGTTGCCGGCTCCTGTGGCTGCGCGGGTGCAGTTTCACTTTCCGTTGATGTGCCGCCTGCGCCTGCTGCAGCCAGGGTCGGTGTTAACTGGCCGGCTTTGGCTTTCTTGTCAGGTGGCAGGAACTTGAGATAGTTCGCCAGCGAACCCCAACCGGACGTAAAATACTGCTGAATAATCCCAAAGAGGCTACTTGTCACCCAATAAAGCACGGCCCCCGCCGGGAAGGTAAAGGCAATATAGCCGAAGAAAAACGGCATAAACAACATCGCCCGCGACATTGCCTTCTGCTGCGGATCTTGCACCCGGGGCATTGCCATCAACTGCTGCGTTAACTGCAGAACAACGGACAGAATGGGAAGAATCAGATAGGGCGCTCCGGCAAACCCGCCCTCGCCACCAAACGGCGACAGACCGAGGTTAATGATCCCCAGGAATCGCTGATCAAAAATCGCGGCAACTGTAGGGTCAGCCAGCGTCGCCTGCACCCGCTCACTGAGGTTCTCCTGGTAGCGCGGCAACATCAGATGGATGACTGCCTGATACACACCAATAAAGATTGGCAGTTGCAGCAGCATCGGTAAACAGCCACCGACCGGGTTGATTTTATACTGCTGGTAAAGCTTGACCGTTTCCTGTTGCAGTTTCTGGGGTTCTTTCCCATATTTTCGCTGTAACTCTTTAATCATTGGTTGCAGTTCTTGCATCTTGCGACTGGAACGAATTGACTTCATCGTCAGTGGCAACAAGAGCAACCGCGCAACAATAGTAAAGAGGATAATGCCGATAGCCGCGCTGCCGGCAAATATAGAAAACTGAACGAGTATCAACTCCAAAAAATCAACAAACGAAGACCAGATCCCAAGCATCGTTATGCCTCATCTTCAGTTGAACACGCATCTATCTCCACTCAGTCGGTCCATGTGCCTTGCTGCTTGCACCTGTGGTGTATGATAAATGCCCGTTCCGGATATGTCATATCTCTAAAGTGTGTTTTCCGCTTCGTCGCGGGAGGGTGCTTCCGCTGATAGCGGTGGATCACACCAGAGTCCCGCGCGGCGTAACAGACTCTTGACAACGGATTGCAGTCCGGTAAACGGTACATTGTTCACATCCGCTGTTCGGATTACAAATACCAGATCGGTACCTGGGCTGATATGCTCCATCACCAGCCGCACCGCCTCGCGTACCCGCCGTTTGGCCCGGTTACGCTCGACCGCCTTCCCAATACGCTTGCCCACCACAAAACCGCACCGGGTTTGCTTGCGCCGACTTGCTGCAAAGTTAAGCAGCAACAGGTGATGGTGTACTGTACGCCCCTCACGCCGCACGCGTTGAAACTGGTTTGGCCGTCGTAGGCGATAGGTACGCTTCACAAATCTTTACCGTCCAGATACAGACAAAAGACAGACGCTCACGCAGATGAGAACTCTGTGCAGGCATCTGTCTTCGCAGGCATACAGTCAGTGTGGTGGCACCGGAACACAGGCCCATCAGCGATGTCCACGTCGCACCGCGCGCCGTTCATCACTTACAGAGAGCTTCCAACGGCCCTTGAGCCGCCGCCGCCGTAACACAGCCTGTCCGTCTTTGGTACTCATCCGCGACAGAAAACCATGCTTGCGACGACGCGGTATGCGTTTTGGTTGCCAGGTTCGCTTCGGCATACAAATTACTCCTCAAGCGCAAAGAACAAGCATCAACACTCTGCACTTGCTATGTTGCTCCCATATATTATATTTGGAATCATAATGCTATTCTATACCGGATGATAGCAGCTATATCATTAAGAGAGGCTAGAGATAGCCGCCATTATACTCGCCGCACGGCGTTGGTGTCAAATGCCGGAAATAAAGAACTGAACACGGCAACGCGGGTCGGATAAGCCAACCCGCGTTGTCAGGCGCTCCCCTGAACAGCCTCTCGTCGATAACAACGCTATTCATCGTTGCCTACGCGCTGGAGTGTGCGCCGATGCGCTTCACGCTGGCGACGCGATATGCGATCTTCGCTCTCCTCTTCTTCCTCTTCTTCGTCATGCCGGCGACGACCTTTGTCCTTGCGCTTCGAAGAACTGCTGCCACCAAACTTGGTCAACAGATCTTCCAGGGTGGCATTGCCGCTAAACTCTTCTTCCGGCTCATCACCACCGGCAACATAGGTCTCGGTTGTCGGCTGCGAGGCTGATGCGGAACGACCACTACTCCGCCCGCCACCACTACGCCGGCGCTCCTGAGGAGTCGCTGCCGGTTCTTCCGGTTCTTCGGGCCGATCCTCCAGGCGCATCGTCAGGCTGATCCGCTTGCTCTGCGGGTCAACTTCCAGCACACGTACCGTAACCGGGTCACCGATTTTAACGACATCCTCGACTTTGCCCACCCGGCCCTCAGAGAGTTCCGAAATATGCACCAGACCATCCCGTCCGACGCTAATATCGACAAATGCGCCAAAGGGCGCCAGGCCGCTGACGGTTCCTTCCAGGATCTGTCCTACCTCAAGTTGCTGCAACTTCTGAGCGCGCTGGGCCCGACGCAAACTGAGGCTGATACGTGTCCCTTCCGGGTCAACTTCCAGCAGTTTGAAGGTATGTTGCTCCCCAACCTGAACGGCGTCTTCAGGTTTTTCGACCCGGCCCTCGGAGAGTTCCGAGATATGGATCAACCCATCCTTCCCGACGCCAATATCCGCAAACGCGCCAAAGGGTGCCATACCGGTAATCGTTCCCTCAACGATGTCGCCTACCTTGAGCGTTGACAACGCTGTGCGATCAACTTCGGCCCGCTTGGTGCGGTTCCGTCCACGCCCATCGCTGCGTTCGCGGGGTGAGCGCATCGTCAGGCTGATGCGCCGGGCGTCGAGGTCAAGCCCCTTGACCCGTACCTTGACCGTGTCGCCAATCTGCACAAGATCGGAGGGGGAGTCAATCCGGGTATCACTCATTTCCGAGATATGTACCAGGCCATCTCGCCCGACGCCAATATCCACAAACACGCCATAGAGCGCAATCGATGTGACGCGTCCCTCAAGTTCAGTACCAACCTCAAGATCCTTGAGTCGGCGAGGGCGAACACCATCATCCTCTTCCTCAACTGGCGTAAAACTGGCACCCGCCGTTTCTGTGGCGGTGTCTTCGGTGACCTCAGCGGTGCTGTCTTCGGTGGTTTCCGGTGTAGTTTCGTCACTGGTTTCTAGTGTAGGCGCTGTGACTACCTCTGCCGGGATCTCGGTATCCACTGCCGGGGTTTCGGTGTCCACTCCGGGTGCTGCTTCGTCCGCAGTCGGTGCTGCTTCAGCCGTTTCGTCTTCGTCGGCCTGTGCTGCCGCCTGGGCGAATGCGGCGGCCATTGCGGTATCCGCCTGATCGGGTACATCTTCCATCGTTACCGGCGCAACCGTTTCGGTTTCGTCGGTCGTCGCAGCTTCGTCCGCGCCAGCTTTCTGGTCATCATCGGTCGTTGCAGTCTGCGGTGTCATTGCTGTGGCGTCCGCTGCGGTGTACTGGTTCTCTGCTGTGGCAGGAGCCTCGTTCTGTGCCTCGGGAGCAGACTGGACAACAGTTTCCAGATCTTCTTTGCCTGCCTCTGAGTTCGTGTTAGCTGCCGACGGTGTTGCCACGCCGGACGCCTCATTCTCAGCGGCTTCCTCCCTGCGGTCCTGATCGGTCATCACCAACATCCCTCCTGATACTTGTGCAAACGGGTTTGTCAAAATCTACGCTGTGACACAGGTATCTACCCTGCGCCATCTTTATATTCTATGCGAACTGGTACTATCAAGTTCGCATTTGCATTCGTACCATCTGTGCCAACCCACCTTCATCCAGATCCTCCAGGTGATAATACAATCCCTTCAGATGTTCCGCAAGTTGGCGCGCCAGACCCCGTTCAAAATTCGGGTGTTCCGTATCAATCACGATGGCGCGAATATCATTGACGGCGATAAACTCGGCAACCCGGTACGCCTCTGTCTGCGGCGGCATGTCACTCATCGACACATTTGCCTGCCCGTCGGTTAACAGCACCAGCAGCGGGATTACTTCCTGATCCTGCAACCGGGCCTGAGCCAACAATTCATACCCGGTTAATAGCCCGCGTGCAAGGGGTGTTTTCCCGCCAGTCGGCATAGTCTGCAAGCATTTCCGGGCCAGGTCAACGCTATTTGTCAATGGTAGTAACACCTGCGCATAGTCCCGTTGAAAACTGACTAACCCCACCCGGTCACGCCGCTGATAGGCATCGCGCAGCAGCGAGAGCACCGCCGCTTTGGTTGAACGCATGCGTTCTTCGGCGGCCATACTCCAGCTTGCATCAACGACAAAGCAGACTGCGTTGCGCGTTTGCCGTACACGCACTTTTTGCCGTAAGTCACCCCGGCGCAGAATTATCTTCGGTTTCCAGTTCTCAGGTGTGGGAGATGGTGACCCGTTTCCAGGTTCCCCAACGGCCTGTTCGTCTGATCCCGGTTGTTCGGTGCTGTCTTCACGGCGTTGACGCTGGTACGGTGCCGCCTCACGCAACGTTGCATCCAGGGCCAGGTCCGTCACGCGACCCGCGCGTGTGCTGGTAATGTAGCGCCCCTGCTTGCGTGCTGTACGAGTACGACTGCGGCGTCCGCCCGCCCGACGTTGTTTGCGGTCCCGTTGCCCTTCCATCCGCATTGCCCGGAAGAGGTCTTCGGCTGAGTGGGTTGTATTGCCGGAAGCCGGTTCGTCGCCACTCTGCGTCTGTACCCCGCCGCCGGCACTGCCCGTTGGTGCGACACCGCTGCTCGTCGTCTCGGTTGCGCCCTGCTCCGCGTGCGACTGCTCATCTACGTTATCTTTTTTTTTTCGCTCTCGCCTTGTGCAGCCGCCGCTTCGCTTGCCGCCCGACTATGCTGTTCTAACGCCGTTGTAATACGCGCATCATCAACCTGTATATCGGCAAAAGGCTGCCGCCGCATCCGATGCGGGAGCGCCAGCTCTGCCGCCAGACGAATATCTTCCGTTGTTATTGTTGTGCGGTTAGCCCAGGCTGCATGGGTCCGGGCTGTTTCAAGAATTGTCAGGTCGGCGCGGTGCCCATCGACCCCCAGTTCGAGGGCCAGGGCCGCAACCAGATGCATATCCGTTGCTGCGATCCGCACCTGGGGAAGCAGTTCATATGCAGCGATAATTCGGCTCGCCAGTGCTTCTTCGGCTGGTTGCCACTGATCCACAAAGCTGGTTGCATCGGCTTCGTATGCCATACGGCGCTCAATCACAGCAACCCGACCGGCGACATCCGTCAGACCGCCAACCTCAACCGCGAGACCAAAGCGATCCAGCAGTTGTGGGCGTAACTCGCCTTCTTCGGGGTTCATCGTCCCGACCAGAATAAATCGAGCCGGATGCGAAACGCTCATTCCTTCGCGCTCAACCGTATTGATCCCCATGGCGGCCGCGTCGAGCAGCAGATCTACTAGATGATCATCAAGCAGATTGACTTCATCGACATACAACACCCCCCGGTTAACCTGGGCCAGCAACCCGGGCTCGAAGCGCCGTTGCCCCTCGGTAATCGCATGCTCCAGATCTAATGCACCAACGACGCGATCCTCCGAGGCCGAGACCGGCAGTTCCACCAGGCGCGTTGGGCGCGTCGTGGTTGGCAACGCCGCGGTCGCAGCATGCCGGGTTGTGCAGGTTTCACAAAAACTACCCGGGGTAGCGGGATCACAACTGTATGGACAGTCGGCGACAACCGTAATTGCCGGCAGCAACCGGGTAAGTGCCCGCACCGCCGTGGATTTGGCTGTCCCCTTCTCACCACGAATCAACACGCCACCAATGCGCGGGTTAATCGCATTGAGAATGAGTGCACGCTTGAGGTGCTCCTGCCCTACGAGCGCGCTAAAAGGATAGACTGGACGAGGAATCGACATGATTTGAACAAGAAAAGCCCTCTAGCCTTTCTTCAGACCAGAGGCATCATCAATGGTGCCGTAATCAACTTTTGGAAAATCTGTATGGACACAAATAGGTATGGTGATATGATTGCTCTACGCACATTAATGCATTGTCATAGTTTCCCACCAGACAGGGCACATTTTCCCACAAAGATGGGCAAAAGTCAAATCACTACAAAGATGCGTTCCATGCCGGCCATACTCCTGATTATCTCATTACAATCAGGTAACAGTAGCATCCGAGACAATATCCGGGAATGAAACATGGGCCGGAAATTCAAAACAACACACATATGATCACCCGGAATATGCGCTACCGGATGGTATGGTCACATAGCGCACGGCTATGCGACCGGGGTTCCGGCAGGCGCGGTGGGTATCATCCTTCTGTCATCTGGCGCACAAAGCGAATATGTTATAATTGCGCTGGCGTCGTCAGCGCCTGCGCATTCATCAAATTTATACCTCTTCTTTGGAGCGCTGGCACGCTTCCCATGCGTGTGCGTGCGCGCGTTGTGCTCCACACAGTATGGTTGCCTGTTTCGCTGGTCATGTATGACTGACTGGAGCAACCGTTGGCTTTATTTAATCCTTTCAACTCGGTATTTGGGGCCTTTAGCCGCGACCTGGGGATCGATCTTGGGACTGCGAACACACTTGTCCATGTGCGAGGCAAGGGGATTGTTATCAGTGAACCCTCGGTTGTGGCGATTGATACCAAGACCAAGAAGGTTCATGCCGTCGGCGCGGAAGCGAAGGCGATGGTGGGCAAGACTCCCGCGAATATCGTAGCGGTACGTCCGCTGAAAGATGGGGTTATCGCCGACTTCGATGTCGTGGAGAAAATGCTGGACTATTTTATTAAGAAGGCGCACGAGCGAGCCTTCAGTCTGGTGCCGCCCCGGCCGCGGGTGGTGGTGGGCGTGCCTTCCGGGGTTACGGAGGTCGAGAAACGCGCGGCGCGGGATGCCACTCTCAATGCGAATGCGCGCGATGCCTATGTGGTTGAGGAGCCGATGGCGGCGGCTATCGGCGCGGGCCTGCCGGTTGAAGAGCCGATGGGGAGTATGATTGTTGATATTGGCGGTGGGACGACGGAAGTTGCTGTGATTTCGCTGGGTGGGATCGTGATTAACCATTCGATCCGGACTGCCGGTGACGAGATCGACGAGGCCATTATTCAGTTTGCCCGCCGTGAGTATAATCTGCTAATCGGTGAGCGCATGGCGGAGAAGGCCAAAATTGCCGCCGGGAGCGCCTATCCCCTGGACGAGGAGATCAAGGTGGTCCTGCGCGGGCGCGATCTGTTGACGGGCCTGCCGAAAGCGGTAGAGGTCAGCAGTGTCGAGATTCGTGAGGGCATCGCCGGGCCGGTCAATAATATTGTGCAAGAGGTCCGTACCGCGTTGGAAGAAACCCCACCGGAGTTGGTCGCCGATATTATGGAGCATGGCATCACGCTGGCGGGTGGTGGTTCGCTGTTGCACGGACTTGACCGGCGCATTGCCGCCGAAACGCGTATGCCGGTGTATGTTGCTGAAGATCCGCTCTCGTGTGTGGCGCGGGGCGCGGGTAAAATGGTTGAGAATTTTGGTAATCGGATCTACCAGGATATCCTGACGCGTACCCAGAGCACGCGCAAGGCCAGGTATTAGGTTGGGCTTGTACGGCGATCGGGACGATTATTGTTATGCGTGATTATCTTGACAATCGTCAAATCAAGTTGTCGGGGCATACACCCCGCCGGCCGCTGCTGCTGGCGGTGCTTTTCTGTGGCCTGGCGCTGCTGCTGCTCTATGGCGATCAGCGCGGTATGCTTGCGCCGGTGCGAGGCGCGCTTGAGCAGGTGTTGAGTCCGGCGGCGCAGCAGTTGACTGCCATCCGCGATGGTGTCACCGGCTTCTGGATGGGGGTTGGCGATGTGCGGCAGTTGCGCGAAGAGAATGAGGCGCTCAGGCAAGAAGTTACCCGGTTGCAGGAAGAGTTGATCGCGCATGAAGAGGCGCTTGCCGAGAATGTCAACCTGCGACAGCAACTGGCGATTGAGGGAGATACGCCCTGGCATCTGTTGGGCGCGGAAGTGACAGTGCGTTTGCCGGATGCCGGTCGGCGTGTGATCCTGATTGCCCGGGGGACGCAGGATGGCGTCAGGCCCGGCATGGCCGTGGTTGGTCAGACGGAAACCGAGCCAACAGCTCTGGTCGGTATTGTTGAGGAGGTCAGTGTTCATACGGCAAGTATCCTGCTCATTACCGACTTTGGTAGCCAGATCAGCGCGCGAGTGCTGCACGACACGAGTTCAACGCTGGGGTTGGTACAGGGTCAGTGGCAGCGTGGGTCACGCCTGCGTCTGGCGGATGTGACGCGTGATCTGCCCCTCACTGTGGGGGATACGGTTGTCAGTGCCGGATTGACCAGTGAACTTAATTTGCCGCTGGCGCTGGCCGCCGTACCTGATGGCATACCTATTGGTGAGGTTGAGTCCATCAACACGGATGGACATACGCAAGTGGCTGAACTACGGCCCTATGTTGATCCGGATCAAGTTAAATATGTATGGGTAATTCTCAACCAAAGCGAATAGAAGAGTTCCTGATCCGTGAGATTCTGCTCATCTTTGGTCTGGTTGCGCTGGCGCTGGTGCAGGTGACGCTGTTGCCTACTCCGCTGGGTTTTCCACCGGCGCTGCTGCTGATTCTGGCGATATGTCGCCTCCTGGTTGGTATTGGCGAGGGTGAGTCCCATCCCGAGAGTAGTGTCGCGGCGGCGATCCGCTGGGCTTTTTATGGCGGTATCGGGCTGGATCTCTGTTCCGCTTCACCGCTGGGCAGCCATGCGCTGGCTTTGCTGCTGGCGGTGATCCTGGTTACGCTGGTGACACGCCATCTGCGTGTGGAGGGCGAGGGTCTGCTGCTGCCGATTCTGGCGGTGCTGCTGGGGATGCTGGTGTATGAGGGAATGCTGGCGCTGTTGTTGTATGGTCCGACGCTCGCGCAGGCGCTTGCGCCGATAGACTGGCAACGCTATGCGGTTGTGGTGTTCTTGCCGAGTATCCTGCAGGCACTTATTCCAACGTTACCATTGTTTATGCTGTTGCGCCGGCTTTTTCGGGCAAGATAGTTTACACAACGTATGCAACGACTAATTCTGCTACGACTGGTGCTGCTGCTGGTCGTTTTTGTACTGGTTGGCCGCCTCTATCAACTGCAAATGGTGGATAGCGATGCGCGGCGGTATGGCAGTACCATCGAAGATGTAACCACCCGCTATGTGCCGGTACCACCACGCCGGGGCGAGATCCTGGCGCGTGACGGCAAGACCCTGCTGGCCGAGAGTGTGCCGATTTTTAATGTGGCCGTGCTGCCGGGTAGCTTGCCGCCTCCGGCTGCGGAACGGCGCAGGCAGGTGCTGGGGCAACTGGCACAGATGGTTGAACTTACCAGTACATTGACCCTGGCACCGGCGCACTGGCTTCAGCAGTCGCCTGCGTTGCGCCGCGATCTGGCCCAGGTGACAACGCTGGACTATGCGACCGCGCCGGACATGCAGACTGCCGTCAGGCATAGCGAGGTGTTGACGTTGACGGTGCCGCCGGAATATACCCTCGATGCGATAAAACTGACTCGGGTTTACAGCCATGTACTGACGTTCGCCAATCCGATTGAGCCGATGATTGACCGCAGCAATGTGCCGGGCTATCAAACGGTGATTGTGAAAGAAGATATTACGCAGGAGATGGCGCTGGCGTTGCGCGAAAACAGCACGCATCTGCCTGGTGTGGTTGTGGTGCAGGATTACCGGCGGCGCTATCCCCAGAGTGAAAGTGTCGAGTCATTTTCTCATCTTCTGGGCTATATTGGTCGTATCAGCGAGTGTGAACTGGTTGCCGAGAATCCGGCTCCCTTCTGGGTCAGCAGTTTGATGGACACGGTAAGCCATGTTGTCAACTGCCCACGATTAGAGAAGGAGATTAACCCGGGTATTCTGACGCGCGGTATGCCGCCCTATCGCCATGATGACCGCATCGGCAAGGATGGGCTGGAAGGCAGCTATGAAGCGGAGTTGCGCGGCGAGATGGGCGTGAACTCGGTATCGGTCGATAACCTGGAGCGCCCCGTGGATGCGCTGGTGACGGAAATCCCGGTTCTCGATGGGCATAACCTGGTGCTGACAATCGATCTGGAATTTCAACGTCAGGTTGAGACAATCATGCGGCGCTGGATCGCTGAGAGTGAGCGCCGACGCTCAGTTGCGGGTGCTCACAAAAGTGAGTATGACCCGATTACCAGTGGCGTCGCAGTGGTCATGAACCCGAAGAATGGGCAGGTGCTGGCCATGGTGAGTCTGCCCACATACGATAACAATGTCTGGGTTGATCCTGATCGTTCTGCGGATCTCCAGAACATCCTCTACCCGGATGACCCCGAGGCACGCGAAGAACTGTTCCGTCTGGCTCCGCTGACCAATCGCGCTATTGCCGGGCGTTACCCACCGGGTTCAACCTTCAAACAGTTTGTTGGTGCAGTCGCGTTGCAAAAGGGAATTGTTGCGCCGGATACCCGGCTGTATGATCCGGGCATGTTGGTGCTGGAGGAGCGCAGTGGGGCCCTCTTTGTCCTGCCGAATTCATCGCGTCGGAACAACGGCGAGATTACAATCTCGGATGCGATGATGGTTTCCTCGAACGTCTTTTTTGCCTCGATTGCCGGTGGTAATGATCAGGCAACAAACCTGCGGCCGGATGATACCCGGATTGACGGCCTGCAGATCAGCGGATTGGCCGAGGGATTGGCCTGGTTTGGGTTTGGTGAGCCGACCGGCATCCGGTTGTCGGGGGAGGCTGCCGGGCGGGTGCCGACACCAAACTGGAAATCGCATGTGCTGCGTGAACCCTGGACGACGGGTGACACCTACAATATGGCGATTGGTCAGGGCTATATGGAAGTGACGCCGCTGCAACTGGTCAAAGCGGCGGCGGCCATTGCTACTGACGGCACCATCTATCAGCCGCAACTGGTGCAGACGATTACCGACAGCAGTGGTACTGTTATCACCGAGGTACAACCGGAAGCGGTTGGGCGTATTCCGGTAGACCCGGCCTATCTTGCGGTGATGCGCGAGGGTATGCGGCGCTCGATTACCGAGGGAATTAATGTGGCCGCGCGTGATGATTGTTCGGGGTTGCGGATTGCAGGTAAAACCGGTACGGCAGAGTTTGGACCGAATATCGAAACTGCCACAGGCGATATCACCCGGCAGAGTCATTCCTGGTTTGTAGGGTTTGCGCCCTATGAAGATCCGCAAGTCGCCGTGGTAGTGCTGCTCGAAGGCACCGGCGATCTCAACGATGGTTCAGCAACGCTGGCCGTTCCCGCTGTTACCCAGATTATGCAGACCTACTTCACTGTCACACCGCCGACCGAAACCCCCTGGGACTGCCCGGCGCTGCCGTCGTAAGTCGGTTGCGTTGTCAGGTGTGCGCCGTTTCGGCAGTCTTAGAGCCTGTCTGAAACGGTCATCGTTGTAACACAAGTTACGCGGCTGACATGCAAACTGGCCGTTTCAGCAGATGAAAGCCGGATTCGCTTGCGGCATGGTAATTGATCTGGCTTTTGCACAAACACGTTGCACAAGATCCAACATGTTTGTGCAAAAGCATGGAATCTTCCGCTCTGCCGGAGGCGACATGCGCTGCCGAGACAGTGACCGGTAACTCGTGGTTGTAGAGCGAGGGTCGGGGTGCTACCCCGGCGGATGGCCTGTGTCGTCACCTTTTCAGACAGGAACCTACTTGTCCGTATGGGCAATACCCATGGCACCGGCACGACGCGGGTTGTTTCCTGTACCATGGTTCTCCATGGTTCTATGTTTCGTGCGTTACGTGTGCTATAATTTGGAGCCACGACTCGTTTAATCTGGATAGAATGTCATGAGCGATCTGGTCAGCATTAAAGGTGGCAAGGATGGGCTGCGCCTGCAACTCGATGAAGCGGCCGACTGGCCGAGTCTGCTTGCAGCGTTACGGACCCAGTTCGAGCAGGGTGGCAGTTTTTTCGCGGGAGCCCGACTGGTCGTGGATATCGGTAGCCGGCCGATGAGTGAACAACAACTCGCCGAGATACTGGCCCTGATGCAGCAGCATGGTCTCCAACCGGAAGCCCTGGCCGCCGACGCCCGCGCAAGTCGTATTGCGGCGCGGGCCGTTGGCCTGACGGCGCGGCCGGCACCCCAGCGTATACCGCCGCCCTCCACTGTCCCGGCGGGCGAGAGTGATGCGATGCTGGTTGCGCGGACGGTGCGTTCCGGGCAGGTTGTCCGGCATCAGGGGCATGTGACGCTGATTGGGGATGTGAATCCCGGGTCCGAAATTATTGCGGGGGGCAATGTGGTGGTGTGGGGCCGGTTGCGCGGGTTGGTGCATGCCGGTGCGCTGGGCAATCGTAGTGCCCTGATCTGTGCGTTGGAGTTACGGCCAACCCAGTTGCGCATTGCCGATCTGATTGCGCGCACGCCGGAAGGCGCTGCCGGGCAGATTCCCGAAGTCGCACGCGTCGAAGATGAACATATCATCGTGGAAGCGTGGGAAGTCTATCGCAAATAGCAAGTAGAACGAAAATTGCTGGCAAGTTGCTACAGTATGAGGAGCACCTGATGGCGCGTGTCATTACCATTACTTCCGGCAAAGGTGGCGTCGGCAAAACCACGACGACGGCCAATCTTGGCACGGCCCTTGCAATGCAGGGAGCGCGTGTTGCCGTGATCGATGCAGATATTGGGTTGCGTAACCTTGACGTGGTTCTAGGACTGGAAAACCGCATTGTGTACGACTTGATCGATGTGGTCGAAGGCCGCGCACGGATGCGGCAGGCGTTGATCAAGGATAAGCGGTTGCCGGAGTTGTGCCTGCTGCCTGCTGCGCAAACCCGCGATAAGGAGGCGATTGGTCCGGAGGATATGGTTGCACTCACCAATCAGATGCGTCCGGAGTTTGATTATGTCTTGATCGACTGCCCCGCCGGGATTGAGGGCGGCTTTCGTAACGCGATTGCCGGGGCTGATGAGGTGCTTATTGTGACGACCCCGGAGGTTTCCGCCGTGCGTGATGCTGACCGGATCGTGGGTCTGGTTGAGGCGGCGGAGAAGGGTCCCCCCCGCCTGATTATCAACCGGCTCAACACACGTCTCGTCAGTCGCGGGGAGATGCTTTCGATGGAAGAAGTTGTGGAGATCCTGGCGATTGATCCCGTGGGCGTGGTTCCCGACGATGAGTCGATTGTGATCTCGACGAATCGGGGCGAGGTGGCTGTATTCGATCAAAACTCGCTGGCGGGACGCGCGTTTATCAATATTGCGCGCCGGGTGGCGGGTGAGGATGTTCCACTGCTGGGCGTGACGGATCAGCAGGGTATGCTGGATCGGTTGTTCGGCCTGTTTGGGCGCAAGTCAAGGTGAGGGGGCAACGCGAATATGTTTAATAATCTCTTTCGAGGCCGACGTGATCGGAGCGCGCAGGTGGCAAAGGAGCGCTTGCTCACTGTGCTGGTCCACGACCGCGTCAAACTGACACCCGAGTTGCTGGAGCAACTCAAGGACGAACTGTCGGCCGTCGTTGCCCGGTATGTGCCTGATGCTGAGCCTGCCGAGATCGAGGTGACACTGCTGCGCGGTGAGTCAACCGATCATATCAAGGCGGATATCCCGTTGCGTCGAGCAAAAGCTGATGAGTAGGACGAGTTACATGACGGTCAGATGCCGTCAAAACAGGTAACGCTATGCAAGTCGGGTCAACCAGTATTCGCTTTTCACCGCAAGCGAAAGTTATCGCCGTTGCAATTATTGTTGGGTTAGCTATTCTCCTATTGACGCATGTTGTTCATGTCTTAACACCATTTATTGCGGCGATTATTACAGCATATCTCTTTCATCCCCTGGTTAGCGTGCTCCAACGGCGCACCGGGATTGGTCGTGCCTTCTGGATTATTGTGCTTTATGTGCTGGCCTTCTCGCTGCTCTCCTGGCTCTGGACCTGGGGTTGGCCGCGGATTGTATCTCAGTCGCAGGAGTTGTCCACTCAGTTGCCCCTGATTATCGAAGATATAAACCATGCACTCGGTGGGCGCGAAACGGTCGAGTTGGGGGGTGGGGTGACGTTAAACCTGGCTCCGCTCGAAGAGCAGATTATTGCGGTGATTAGCGACCTGGGGCGCACGTTGAGTGGCAGTGTGCCGGGGTTGGTCTTCTCGGCGTTAGAGACGTTGATCTTTACGCTTGTCTATCTGATTGTCACCTTTTACCTGCTGCTCCAGGCGGGCCAGTTGCGCGCGTGGACCGTACGGCTAATTCCACTACCCTACCGTGCCGAGATCTGTGATCTTGGGCACCAGATTGACCGGGTGCTCGGCGCGTATGTACGCGGGCAGTTGATCCTCATTGTCATTATGTCGGTGCTACTCTATATTCCTCTGTCGATCCTGGGTGTTCCGTATGCCCTGGTGATTGCCATTGCCTCGGGGGTGCTGGAGATTATCCCCATTCTAGGGCCGTGGGCCGCTGCCGGGGTTGCGATGCTGGTCGCGCTCTTCCAGCCAGAGGTGCCCTTCGGGTTCTCGAACCTGGGACTGGCCGGGTTGCTTGCTATCATCTATTTTGCTCTGCGCCAGGTGGAAGACCATTTTATCATTCCCAACCTGATGGGCTCGCTGGTGCGACTGCATCCAGCCGTGGTAATCTTTGCTATCCTGGCGGGTGGTGCGCTGGCAGGCGTGTTTGGCCTGCTGATCTCGATACCCGTAGCCGCTGTGACCCGCATTCTACTGGCGTATGTCTATCGCAAGTTAGTTGACTCACCGGAACCACCGCCACCATCGTCACCACCTGATACCGAAACCAGTGATACACCCGCAGCCGAGATCAGCCATGCCGGCGCGTATGCCTCATCAAGCGGGAGTTAAGGTGGATGACTGCCGACTCTACCATATCAGTCACCCAAAACGACCATGATTACCATCCGCGAGGCCACGACAGACGAAGACCTGGCCGCCTGTGCTGTACTGCGCGCAACCTACACCACGCGCGCCGCCTGGCAGTTTCTCTCAGACGAGCATCTGCCGGAGGGGAGCGAAGGTGCGCAGGGCGCATCGGTGGTGCAGTTTTATCTGCGGCAGACGCGCCTGCCGCGGAAAATTGTGCTGCGGTTGCCGTCCGCGCTGGTGCCGCTGAGTGAAGTCTGGTCCGCCTGTGCTGTCCGGCTGGTTGCGCAGAATGACGAGGCCATCTGTGGCTATCTACTCATGCAACTCTTGCCCGCACAGCGACGCGTGTTTATCACCCGCTTTTTAGTTGAGCCGCCTGCCCGCACCCGGGGAGCCGGCACGGCGCTGCTGCGCGCGGCACGGGCCTGGACCGTTACGCAGGGATTGGGCGCGCTGCTGGCACATGCGCCGCTCCGCAATGTGCCGGGGATCGCGTTTTATCAGCGGCGCGGCTTTCGCATCTGCGGGTTGAGCGAGCATTTCTATGCTGCCCACGAAGATGCATTATTGCTGCTGCTGCTGGTATAATGGGGTATTATGATACAGTTTTCGCATGATCCTGAAGCAGGAACACTTTACTGCTATTTTACCGACCTGGAACCCGGTCAGGCAACGGACGAGTGGGAGTATCCCGCCGGCCTGCTGCTCGATGGGACTGGTAGGCTGATCGGGCTGCGCCTGGATCTGGACGACGAGATTACACTCGACCAACTGGAACTGGCGCAGGCGCATGACGGGGTGCAACTCGATATGCGCTACGGTTATCTCTACATCAACATCACCGATGAAACGCCCGCCGAGGTTATCGCCCTGGACGAGCCGGCCCTCCTTGATCTGGATGCCGAGGAGCGCATCCTGGGAGCCGATATTGCCGTGCCGGAGGAGTTCCGCACGCCGGAACGCCTGGAGCGTCTCACGCCAAACATGCTGGCTCTGGACGAAGAACATCCGCCGGTTGCTGATCGGCGTGCTATCATCGGCCCGGCAGACATACCGGAAGGAGTTGATCGCCCGGAAGCACTGATGCGGGTCGGGTTTGTGGCACTGGTCGGGAAGCCCAATGTGGGCAAGAGCACGCTGCTCAACACGCTGCTTGGTCAAAAGGTCGCTATCGTCTCGCAGCGCCCGCAGACGACGCGTGTGCCGCTACGGGGCATTCTGCACCGGGAAGATGCACAGATTATCTTTGTGGATACCCCCGGCATTCACGAGCCGCTGCACAAACTTGGTCAGTTTATGGTTGACCTGACACGACGGGCAATCTCCGATGCCGATGTCGTCTGCATGATGGTCGATATCAGCACCCCACCCAGCCGGCTCGACGAGCGGATCGCCGCCCAACTCCAGCGTGGTCGTGTCCCCCGGTTGTTACTGCTTAACAAGGTTGATCTGCCGCCACAGGGCGAGTCGCATCTGGAAGCCTATCGCGCGCTGGGTACATGGGATATGGAGCTTGCGATTTCGGCCCAAACCGGGGCGGGGCTGCCAGCGCTGCTTGATGAAATTGTGGCACGGTTGCCGTACGGCGAACCGCTCTATGCCATCGATCAGGTTGCCGACCAGACCGAGCAGCAACTGGTTGCCGAACTGGTCCGTGAGAAGGTGTTGCGTTTTACGCAGCAGGAAGTGCCCCACGCCGTTGCCGTCGAGGTTGAGGAGTGGGAAGAGCGCGAGCAGACCACTTACATCCGTCTGTCGATCAATGTCGAGAAGGAGAGCCAGAAGGGTATTGTGATCGGCGCAGGCGGCGCAATGCTCAAGCGCATCGGCAGCGCGGCCCGCACCGAGGTTGAGCGAATGCTGGGGCGGCCCGCGTTCCTGGATCTCTGGGTCAAGACCCGCCCCAACTGGCGGAACGATCTCGCCTCGCTGGGCTGGCTGGGCTACCGTATGAAGGACTGGAAATGAGTCCCTGGTTGATGTTCCCTGGCGAACTTATCTCATCCTTTTGTTTGCCCGGCTGTTTAACCTCCCACATTCCGATAAGACATGAAAGAATATACATGTGCCTCACCACGCCGTTGTGGTATACTAACCAGGACAACGAACTATAACAGAGCACAACGGCGCCGGCTTCATCCTCCGCTTTCCGGTAGAGCGCAGCTACCAAACTTGCAGTAGACCCCGCAATGAAGCCGCCGCCACCTGGTGAGGTTGCCATGGGCATAATATCGATCTTTCTTCTGTTAGTTGCTATCACGCTGTTTTCCGTGTGCGTGATATTTATATTTAGCGCGTTTGGTCACGGGTTAATTGCCTTCCGCATGAGCCGGCAGCGCACCGGACCAGACGCCGCAACGCTGCGCTTCCTCGGCATCAATCTGTGTGAGCCACTGGTTACATCTCTGTTCAATATACTGTTTTTGGTATTACTGATATCACATCTCTCTGATCTGTCCTGGGAAGCATCCATTTTTTCCACGAGATTTGTGTTGCTATTACCAATGGCAGTTTTGCTACTACCCGCACTCGGCTGGTTGCGCCCCACCGTTCCCATCTATCGAAATTTAAATGGACGCATATTCGCGCTTGGTGTAGCCCGTACTGGTATCACATTCCTTATCCTGTCTGGCCCACTTACACTAAACGTGTGGTTGCTCTTGTTGCTGCCATTTGTGTTTCTGGGGGGAGTGTGGCTGCTCGGGTATTCCAATCAGTGGGGCCGGCAGTTGTTGCATGGGCGACTGTTACGCCCATACGCACCACAAACACCCCTGGCAGTGAGCAGCAACTCGTCCACGCTACCTGCGCCGCAACTCCTTGTTCAGGCTACCCAACCGGCAGTTTTCCCACGCCTGCCCGCCCTGGCAGCACCGCTCCTCTGTCCGCTCTGCCACACACCGACGACGCTGGAGGAGGCAGACTGTAGCGGATGTGGGTTGGTGTTTCGTAGCCGCGTACCGGAGGCGCTCCAGTCGCTGGCACGCTACACCGCGCTGCGACCCCTGGGGACCGGCGGGATGAGCAGCGTCTACCTGGCGCATGATCAGACAGAAGATCAGTTTTGTGTGATCAAGACGCTGGTCTCCGTCGATGCCCAGCGCGACGCCGACTGGAGCCGGGAAGCCGCCGTCTGCCTGCGCCGCGAAGCCGAGTTGCTCGGTCAGGTGGAGCATCCGCGCATTGCGCGTCTGCTTGACCGGGTGAGCACCGATCAGGGGGAGTTTCTGGTGCTCGAGTATATCGCCGGGCGAACGCTGGAGCAGCACCTGACGCGCATCGGGCCGAACAGCGTGACCATCCCCGGCGCGGCTCTGCCGCTGGAAGAGGCACTGGCCTATGCTGCCAGTGTTGCCGCGACCCTCGACTATCTGGCTACGCTGCCGCAACCGCTGCTGCATCTCGATATCAAACCCGCCAACCTGATCCTACCCCCCGATCAGAACGAACCAATCCTGGTAGACTTTGGCGGCGCGATGCTCTGGCAGCAGACCGGCGCGACAACCCGACTTGCCGGCTATGGTACCCCCGGCTATGCCGCCCCGGAGCAATACCAGGGACAGGCGTCGCCACAGAGCGATGTGTATGGGCTGGGGGCAACCCTCTATCACCTGCTGACCGACGATGACCCGACGGCCCACCCGCTGGATTTCCCGGCGCTTGCCATCCTCCCGCCGGATATCGCCACGCTCCTCGCATCAGCACTCGAGCATGACTCGGCCGCGCGCCCGACGGCGGCTGTGTTGCGGGGCGACCTGATGCATCAATATCCCTCCGGCACCCGGTAGCGCTCCAGGTTCTGGAACTGTGTGGTGTTATTCTCAAAGCGCAGCGGCACAACCCCCAGCGGCCCATTCCGGTGCTTGGCTAAATGAACCTCGGCGATGCCTTTTTTATCTGTCTCTTTGTCATAGAGTTCTTCGCGGTAAATAAACATGACTATATCGGCGTCTTGCTCGATTGAATTATGCACGGTCATATCATTTGCCACGAAGTTATGCAACCCTTCTACTGTAAGGTCATACACCAATGCCTCGCCATCAGGCTCGATGGTTACAACTTCGTCCCAATAGACATCGCTTTGTGCGCGGAGTTGCCGCGGCAATGCAAGACGCTGGCCGGGTACAAGTTGGTCAAGGCGACACCAACCCGCAATGGTAAGGAACTTATGATTGCCAGTGGCGCGGATGCTGCGTCCCAGGCGGGTAGTGAGACGATACACCGGCTTCACTCCGGTGCTGAATGCATGGGTCACTGGGCGCGGTTCCATCTTCCAGGTTTCTATGTTCAACGCAAGCACCCGAAATCCTGTCGTACCGACCAGTTCGTCGATGCGGCGATACACGCCCTCATCCGGCAGATAGACCAGGCTTTCCCCTGCCAGACAACCCGACTCACGCAAATCACTTAGCATTGGCACATGACTTGTTCGGCCCTCGACTGCGCGGGAGAGCTGACTCAACGCCAGCACCGGCACATTCAGTTCACGCGCCAGTGCCTTCAGTCCACGGCTGATCTCGCTGACCTCCTGCACGCGGTTATCCGTGCGGCGGCCCTGCATCAGTTGCAGATAGTCAATCACCAGCAAATCGATCCCGACCTCCGACTGCAAGCGCCGGGCGCGGCTCCGCACTTCCATAATGCTTAACCCCGGCGTATCCTCGATATAGACGGCCAGCGCCGAGAGCACCCCCATCGCCTCCATCACCACCTGGAGATCGCGGTCGTGGATCGTGCCGGTACGCAGTCGTTGCGTATCGATCCCGGTGTGCATTGCCAGCAGGCGCTGCACCAGTTGTTCCCGGCTCATCTCCAGGCTGAAGACGCCGACGGTGCCCTGGGCCTTCAGCGCGACGTTGTAGGCGATGCTGAGGGCGAGCGAGGTTTTCCCCACACTCGGCCGCGCAGCCAGAATAATCAGATCCGACGGCTGCAGGCCGCCCGTCAGTTCATCCAGGTCGCGGTAGCCCGTCGGTACCCCCACAACCTCGCCGCGATGCTCATTGAGGTAATTAATCTGTTCAAAGTAGGAGTCAACGACCTTGCCGATATGCACAAACTCCTGCGTGGCACGACGCTGCGAGACGGTAAAAAGCTCGGCCTCGGCTTTATCAAGCGTGTTCTCTAACTCTTCGTCTTCCTGATAGCCGAGCCCGGCGATAGTGCCGCCAACCTGAATCAGGCGGCGCAGAATGGCGGTCCGCTCGACGATGCGGGCATAATATTCCACATGCACTGCCGTCGGCACTTCCGCCGCCAGTTCACCCAGGTACGCAATTCCCCCGATCGGGGTTAGCCGGTCGTTCCGACGCAGTTCATCGGCAACGGTGGAGAGATCGGGAGGAATACGCCGATTGTAGCAGGCCAGCATCGCCTCGTAGATCCAGGCATGCTTTTCTAAATAAAAATAGTCGGCCGGTAACCAGGGCGCAATCGCAATAATTGCGTCCCGCTCCAGCATAACGGACCCGATTACCGCGCGTTCAGCATTAATATCGGCCGGTAGTGACTTTTCCATGCGGGTTATCCACAGTTCATCAAGATCAATCCGCCGTTTGTCCAGAAGTTGTCCACAACAGGCCCAGGAAATGACAATGTGCCTGCGGCATTTCATGCCGGGCACATTGGCGTTACTCCCTATGGTTGTTGTCGGGCGAAAGGTTGTTACTCAGTATTGGCACTATATCTGTGCGCCAGGGGTTTCTTCTTCCTCTTCCTCCAGGTCGGGCAGGTCAATCTCGCCCGCGGCCCCTTCCACAACAACATTAACCAGCGGCTCCAGACCGGGGGCCAGTCGCACCTTTACCGGATAGACCCCGATACGCTTGATCGGGTCTTCCAGATCGATCTTCCGGCGATCTACCTCAATCCCAAGCTGCTCCATCAATTTGTCGGCCACATCGGCATTCGTCACCGAACCATACAGCCGATCCAGTTCGCCAACCCGCGCCACAAAGCGCAACGTAGCCCCGCTGATGCGGCCGGCAAGCGCCTCGGCATCACGCCGGGCCTCGGCATTACGCCGCTGCCGGGCTGCCAGGCGCTCTTCTGCCTGGCGCATCTGGCCGGGGGTCGCCATTACCGCAAACCCCTTGGGTAGCAGATAATTGCGACCAAAACCGCCCGCAACCTCTTTGATATCTCCTGCCTGTCCTAACTTTTCAACATCGTGGACAAGCAAAACCTTCATTTTTGCGCTCACACGCTTACTCCTCGTCGCTGGTTACACAATTGCATCAGTCAGATATAATACCATAGCCCGCTGAAGCTCGTCAATCACGATGTGCCGCAAGGTCGCAACTTACGCTATAATGGGCGCGTCGTACAGATAATGCTATGCATAGGTACATTGTATCAAACGTCTTGACTGCAAAGGATGAGGTATGCCGGGTAGACGCTTTGACTGGCGCTGGGTCGCGCTAATTGCGGTTGTTGCTATCATTGCCAATGGAACACGGCTTCCCTGGTTGGTGCTCTTTCCGGCACTGGCCGGTGGCGGCGGGTATCTGCTCTACCTGGGATGGCAGGCCTGGGGGGGCGGCTCGTTTAGCAGCAAGCGTGTCACCTACTGGCGCGGTCAACGTATCGAAACACCGGCGCAACGCCGGAAGGGATTGCCACCACTGCGGGCCATTGGCCCGGCATTGCTCTACCTGGTTATTGGTGGCGCAATGGTGCTGGCAGCGCTGGCGGTACTCTTGCGTCAGTTTGGTGTATACATTTGATCGGTTGAACAAATCAGGTGATTGAAATGCCTAAGGGGGCCTGGTTGCCCAGACCCCCTTAGACAAGAGAAGAGAGGAGAAGGAGATGTCCCTAGTATAGCAGCTTTGACGGCAGGTGTTTGTGCTCTAGATTACATGATAGTCGCTTTTGTGGATAATTTACGAAATTGCGTCAACGGAGCGTGTCAGCCGCAGCAGACTCGCAGAACGCAAGACATAACGGCAATGCTCTGGTATGATCCAGGGGGCATATCGCCGTTCAACGATACTTTATAACAGGAGTTACGCGGTCATTGACCCGGCAGGACGGAAGATTCCATGCTTTTGTGCAACTATGGTTGTGCAAAAGCTAAAACAGTACCATGCTGCCGCAGGCGCATCCGGCTTCTATCTCGTGAAACGTCCGGTTTCAACGTCAACCGCGTAACTCCTATATATGATAGGATAAATGCGGTTCCCATGGGGATAGCATGTACGTCTATGACCGGCCACAACGACTAACCGTTTGTGGACACACACCCTGACTGCGTATGTCCTGCTTGCTATGCTTCTCCGGCAGAGAGCACCAGGCTCTTCCACGGAGTAGCGGTCTGGTTTCGTATTGACATATTAGAGAGGCATTGACAATGGCAGCGCATGGCCTTCTCACGCGCAAACGTCTGCTGACTGAACGGCATCAATTACTCCTTGACGAGTTGCGGTCGTTGCTTGAGCGCCTGACAGTAGCATTGGAGCGGTTCGGTTCTGATGTTGCACCGGGTGATGTACGGGCGTTGCAAGATGCGCGCGACCACCTTGATGAGCTTTTCTTGCTGGTCATTGCCGGAGAGTTCAACTCAGGAAAGTCTAGTTTTATTAATGCACTGCTTGGTGCGTCGGTTCTACCCGAGGGGGTTACGCCAACCACGGATCGCATTACGCTCCTGCGCCACGGTGATACGGTCCAGAGTCATCTGCAAGAAGCTCAACTTCTTGAGCAGACCTACCCGTCTGAAGTGCTGCGTCATCTGATGATTGTGGATACGCCCGGCACGAATGCCGTTATCCGTCGCCACGAGGAGTTGACCCGCGACTTTATTCCCCGGGCCGATCTGGTGCTGTTCACAACCTCGGCTGATCGTCCGTTCACTGAAAGCGAACGGGTATTTCTCGCGCTCATCCAAGAGTGGGGTAAGAAAGTTGTTATCATTCTGAATAAAATCGATATTCTTGATGAATCCGGACTGGGTCAGGTGCTGGAATTTGTGCGCGATCATGCGCATACGGTTTTAGGCACAACCCCGGAGGTTTTCGCTATCTCGGCGCGCACGGCGTTACGCGCCCGGATGAAGGGTGATAACAGCATGTGGGAGGCCAGTCGCTTTGGTGAAGTTGAACACTATATTGTTGATACCCTTGACGAGGAGACGCGTGTCCGCCTCAAACTGCTCTCACCTCTGGGGGTAGCCGAGCGTCTGGGCCACAACTATCTTACGATGGCCGAGAATCGTCTTGCCACGTTGCGGGAAGATTTTGTTACGCTGGGCAATATTGATCAGCAACTCAATCTCTTCCGTGATGATCTCAGCACCGATGTTCAGTATCATCTTAACGAAATTGACATAATTCTCCAGGATCTGGAGCGGCGGGGACTACGCTTCTTTGACGAGACGATCCGCCTGAACCGTGTGCCGGATCTGCTGCGCTCAAATCATATCCAGTCAGCTTTTGAAAGAGAAGTAATAGGTGATGTTTCACAGCAGATTGAACAGCGGGTGCAGACCTTGATTGACTGGATGGTTGAAAAAGATCTCCGATTGTGGCAAAGCACAACGGAATATATCAACCGCCGCCGTGTGCCGCAGCACCGTGATGGCATGATTGGCGAGGTCGGCGGGGCGTTTGAGTACAACCGGGGCGCACTGCTCGAATCGGTTGGGCATACTGCGCGCCGGGTAGTAGCAACCTACGATCGTGAGCAGGAGGCACAGTCATTAGCGGACGAAATCCGCGCCTCTGTCGCGGCTACGGCGATCACCGAGGTTGGCGCGCTGGGTTTGGGCGCGTTGCTGGTGGCGCTTCTCCAGGGGGTTTTCTTTGACATAACCGGTATTCTAGCGGCAACGGTGGTTGCGGTTGGCGGCTTCTACCTGCTTCCGGCCAAGCGGCGTCAGGCCAAGCGCGCGTTTAGCAAACGGGTAGACGAAATGCGTACCCAGTTACGCCAGACCGTCCAACGCCAGTTTGTCACCGAGGTTGAGCAGTCACTGGCGCGCATTCGCGAGGCGATTGGTCCGTATACCCGCTTTGTGCGGGCTCAACGCGAACAACTGACCGATCTCCAGCGTATCTTTGCCGACATTGAGAATGATCTTCAACGCCTGCGCGCCGATATTGATATTTAGCGGCGCAAGCGAAAAAGAACAAATACGCCCAGAATAAAATAAGCCAGGGGTGTTTCACCCCTGGCTTTTACCAGAACCAATAGAACAAGCAGTAAGTTTCCTAAAGTATCCCTAGAAAGGAGGTGATCCAGCCGCACCTTCCGGTACGGCTACCTTGTTACGACTTCGTCCCAGTCGCTGACCCTGCCCTCGGCCGCTCCCTCCCCG
>Ga0207419_1000297_pt1 | contig 42126 bp, 38 predicted proteins | sample ElkSloMetagenome_4_FD_184723 | JGI IMG/M metagenome (GOLD analysis project Ga0207419, IMG submission 184723) | Hot spring microbial communities from Elkhorn Slough, Monterey Bay, USA - MD2A (version 2) | ecosystem: Environmental > Aquatic > Marine > Intertidal zone > Estuary: Microbial mat ...
TTTTTAACTGAAGTAACCTGGAAATATTCCAGAATGCCTTCTGGCAAAAACAACTTAATTAAACTTTGATCCACTTTCTCTTTTTCTTGACAAAGTTAAATATTCAAATCTAAATCCCCAGAATTATTGCTTGATCCGTAATCGTTCCATTTTAAGAAACCAATTAAAATAAAAAAGCCTCACTTTTCAGCAAGGCTTTTTCTTTGTAGCGGGGACAGGACTCGAACCTGTGACCTACGGGTTATGAGCCCGTCGAGCTACCAACTGCTCCACCCCGCGATTTTGTATGTTATTGATCAGGAAACTAAATTAACATCATTCAGTTCCCCTGCTCAAATCGAGGTACAAAAGTAGAATATTAATTGCTCAAAATCAAGTATCTTTGCAAAAAATTAATAAAAATATTTATGTCTGATAAAAATCATAAGGCCGGATTTGTTAATATTTTGGGTAAACCCAATGTAGGCAAGTCAACCCTAATGAACGCCCTGGTAGGAGAAAAGCTGTCCATTATAACGTCAAAGGCCCAAACAACTCGCCACCGCATAATGGGTATTATCAATAGTGAGGATTTTCAAATTGTTTATTCGGATACTCCCGGCATTATAAAACCAAAATATGAATTGCAAAAGTCAATGATGCGCTTCGTTTCAAGTGCAATAGAAGATGCTGATGTAATACTATTTATGTTGGATATTACGGAGAAAGTGCCCGATCCTGAAAAAGATGATGTTTATAAGCAAATCTTTTTAAATCTGAGTCAATCACAAAAACCCATTATTTTGGTGTTAAACAAAATTGATCTGGTAAAAAAAGTAGAATTGCCAGAAAAAATTCAAAGCTTTGAGAATTTATTAAAAAAAGCAGAAATTGTACCTGTATCAGCCATAAACCAACAAAATATTGATACTCTTTTTCAACAAATCATATCTTATATGCCGGAGCACCCAGCTTATTTTCCTAAAGATGAGCTAAGTGACAAGCCAGAGCGTTTTTTTGTAGAAGAAATTATTCGGGAGAAAATATTTTTAAATTTTGAACAGGAGGTACCGTACAGCACTGAAGTGGCTGTTATTTCCTTCAAAGAGGATGAAAAAATTATCAGGATAAGCGCTGAAATTTTTGTAGAACGAAAAAGCCAAAAGGGTATCATTATTGGTAAAGGTGGTCAGGCTTTAAAAAAAGTTGGGATGGAAGCCAGGGTAGACCTGGAAGCATTTTTTGGAAAGCAAATTTTCCTGGAAACGTTTGTGAAAGTTGAACCAGACTGGCGAAAAAAAGAATCTAAATTATCAAAGTTTGGTTACAACCGCTCTTAAGTGGGTACACACCAATTTAATTAAGAAATAATAATAATGGGAAATATAATTGCAATTGTGGGAAGGCCTAATGTAGGTAAATCCACTTTATTTAATCGATTAGTAGAATCAAGACAAGCCATTATGGACGACATGAGCGGTGTTACGCGCGATCGGCATTATGGCTATGGTGAATGGAGCGGACACTATTTCACCGTAATCGATACCGGAGGCTATGTGGTGGGGTCGGAGGATATATTTGAAGGTGCTATTCGCAAGCAGGTTTCATTGGCTATCAATGAAGCTTCTGTGGTGCTATTTATGGTAGATGTTATCAACGGACTTAACCCGTTAGATGAAGATTTTGCGCAAATACTTCGCAATGTAAATAAGCCGGTAATTATGGTGGCCAATAAATCGGATAGTTTCGAAAAGTCACTCAACAGCGCGGAATTTTATAGTCTCGGGTTTGAGAAGTTATATTCTATTTCGGCAGCCAATGGTTCTGGTACTGGCGAGTTGCTGGATGAGGTGGTAGAAACATTTGAAAACGAGCAAGAGGAAGATCCCTACGAAGGAATACCTCGCATTGCGATACTGGGTCGACCTAATGTAGGCAAATCATCCTTTCTTAATGTACTAACCGGGGAAGATCGACAAATAGTAACTGATATAGCTGGCACCACGCGTGACTCAATTGATACACACTATAAAATGTATGGTAAAAATTTAATCTTGACCGATACAGCAGGTATTAGACGGAAAAGCAGGGTAAAAGATAAAATTGAATTTTATTCTGTAATGCGCTCGATCGATGCTTTACAAAATAGCGACGTATGCATAATAATGATCGATGCACAAACGGGAGTTGAATCGCAAGATATGAATTTACTTTCACTGGCTACCAAATATCGAAAAGGTGTATTGCTGATGGTAAATAAATGGGACCTGGTAGAAAAAAACAACAAAACACACGATTCTTATAAAGAAGAACTGCTGGAAAAAATATCACCTTTTACTTATATCCCAATCATTTTTACTTCTGTAGTAAATAAGCAGAGAATTAATCAGGTATTGGAAAAAGCTTTAGAAGTATATAATGAAAGACAGCGAAGAATAAGCACATCAAAACTTAATGAAAAATTACTGCCTGAAATTGAAAAATATCCACCTCCTGCAGTAAAGGGGAAATACATCAAAATAAAATATGTAACTCAGCTACCAACCAAAACACCTACTTTCGCGTTCTTTTGTAATCTTCCGCAGTATATAAAAGCTGCCTATGAAAGGTATTTAGAAAATAAATTGCGACAAAATTTTGGCTTTGATGGAGTACCTGTAAAGGTTGTTTTTAGAAAAAAATAAAAAAATACTTGATTTATTGATATAGTTTGTAGTAAATTTGATGCTTAATTAAAAATTTCTCATCATGAAAAAGTTTTATAGTTTTATTGTTATTGGTGCATTATTATTTGCATTTGGAAGTTGTGGTTCAAAAACGTCTACTGAAGAAGAGTCTACTGACGAAACTTTAGAAGAAGTAGAAGAGCCAGCAGAAGAAACGATGGAAGAGGAGATGGAAGAAGTTGAAGTTGATACTGTTGAGACGGATACTACTGCCATGTAAACACTTCCTTTTTAAAAATTCTAAGAAGAGCTTTAATTTATTTAAAGCTCTTTTTATTTTTACACATGCTTAAAGAACAATTTTTTGCCACCCTGCAAAATTACTTACCATCGGCAGCAATAGACTATTGTTATCACCTCTGGCAGCAACATGCTTTTTTACTGAAGATAAGTAAAGCAAGGGCATCTAAGCTAGGAGATTATCGATATCATCCTCGTGATAAAAAACATACTATCACCGTCAACCATAACTTAAATCAATATAATTTTTTACTTACCTATATTCATGAAGTTGCTCATTTGGTAGCTTTTAAAAATCATTCTAGAAATATAGCCCCTCATGGCCGGGAATGGAAACAAACTTTTCAACAGCTGATGTTACCAGTATTGCATAAGGATGTATTTCCGCCTCAATTGCTGGCTGTTTTGAGAAATCATATGCAAAATCCGAAAGCTTCTTCTTGTAGTGATAATCACCTTACACTAATCATGCGTCAATACAATCCGCCTTCCGATGCCACGCTATTAGCTGATTTACATTTTGGTCAGCAATTCATTTTTAAAGAAAGAATGTTTGAAAAGAAAAGTTTAAAGAGAACAAGGGTGGTATGTCGAGAAATTAAAAGTAATAGAAATTATTTAATCAGCAAGTTTGCTGAAGTTCGTACCCTATCGGAAGAAAAAAATATAAAGACGATTTAAAATCATATTAATGAAGAAAATTGATCAGGATTTAATAAACGAGGTAAGTCAGCGAGCAAAAGAATCAACACGGTTGCGTAAAAATTATAATTTTCATCTGTCAGCGGAAGACCCATTGCATCGTATGCTTAATGCCCTTGAGCCAGAAACCTACGTGCAGCCTCACATGCATAAAAACCCGGATAAGCGAGAAGCATTTGTGATTTTACGTGGCAAAGCAATGGTAATTACTTTTAACGAAGTAGGCCAAATACAAGAAAAGATAACTTTGCAGCCAGGAGGCGAAAATATAGGGGTAGAAATACCAGCGGGTGAATATCACACCATCATTGCTCTAGAACAAGGCACGGTGGTTTATGAAGTTAAAGATGGCCCTTACAAAGTTGCTGATGATAAAAACTTTGCACCCTGGGCGCCTGCTGAAGGAGATATGGAGGCAAAAGCTTATTTAAAAAGTTTAATATAAATTTATCTGTTCACCAAATCTTATTATCTATCACGCCAGCTCTTCTGGCGGTTCAGCTTTAAATCTTGCAGCAAGGTTGACTTGGCATTGATCGTAAGGCTGTAGGATTGAAATCGCCCAAAAGGTATCCAGGTAAAGCGCATCTCAAAGCAATGTAAATCGCGGTGTATGTTGATGTTAGTCTGCACAAACTCATTAAGTTTTAAATCATAGCCCGAGCTGGCGGTAATCTTCCATTTTTCTGTCAGGCTTACATCTCCATCAAAACGAATTGACTGGGTAATATCGCCTTCCTCAAATCCTCGACGCCTATAATCAAAGCTATAGTTAACCCGAAAATTCCAGGGAATGCTAAAGTCTACATATAAATCGGGATTATTTTCAATTTGGTCTAGCATAGCCTGCTCGTTGCTATTTAGGCCTCCTCTGTCCACATCGGCTTGTTTCTCACGTACAGCAGGGTTCAGGTTGGCATTGATGGCAACATTAATATCGGTTATTTGGCCCAGGCCATTACCATTGTTCCAGGCCAGCCGGCTTACCCTGCGTTGTCTTACAATTCTATCACCTCTTGAATTTTCTTCTATTGGTGCAGTTAAAATGTAGGAATAAGGGTCTATTGAGCCTCTAATATTGATATCAAATTTATTTTTGAATAAACGTGTACGAGCATTAAATCGGATTGTTTCCAATTGAAAGGAATCAGCTAAGAAGTTATAACCAGTACTAAACGAAAGGTTTTCCAGCAAAGGAACTTTTCTGGTCGGGTTTTTACCAGTGCTATCTTCTTTGTTAATTACTTTCATTTCTAAATTATTATTGATGTTGAAGCCTAAAGAGCCTCTGGCACCCCTGGATGGTGCACCCCGGAATCGTGGCAGAAACTCTATTTGGTCAGTATCCGGGTTTTGATAAGTTTCATATAATCCAAATACGGATTGGCTCAGGTCGGGGGTATAATTAAAACTTATTTCGGGGGTCATTACATGCCGTATACGCTCAATATTTTTACTGGGGGGATTGAAAAAACCAAAAATATTGGTTGCCAGCAATAAATTTGTAGAAGTGGTAAAGGCACTAAAGAAACCGTTGCGCGTGCTGTCAGTAAATCTTCTAAGGGTGTCATTATAGAAGTATTCTTGCTTTTTAAAATAAAAACGTTGTGAGTAATTTACTACCGGACTCAAAGTAAAATGTTTAAAAACCTTGAAGCTGGTGGATATAGGGAAGTCAAAGCTTAGCGGCTGGGCTTCTGATTGCTGAGTTTCAGCATTGCGCCAGATGGTACCGAAATTGTTAAAGAAGCTTAAGGTGCGTACGCTGTCTCTGCCGTTTTCTCCTAGCAACGGATCCCCAGTTTCAGGGTCTCTTTGCACCACCACGTTACTCATTTTGCGGGAATACCTAAAATCTTGTCCAAAGAAGATTTTTTTGTACCAGGCACTGCTTTTGCCAGGTAGGTTTTTAAACGGATATATTCTTTGCATGTTCAGAGCAATGTCAGGAAATGTGAGGGTAGCTACTCCTGTATTTACATTTTGGTTAAACCTGGAAGCTAAACCAAGAGAGAACGGTGTGCCCTTAAAAATTTTGTTATACGATACAGTACTCATAAATTCCTGCCGGATGTTTCTGTTAAAGTCATTGGTGGGGTTGTTGGCGTTAAAGCTGCTGGTACCGGCACTTACTGATGCAGAAAAGCGGCTATTGCCACGCTGTACAGGTCTGTGGTCCCATTTCAGCCAGATGTCGCGCGATTCTTGTTCAAGTTCTCCTACATTACCTAATTTTTGAAAGTTATAACTTAAATCAAATTGTCCATCGTAAGCATATCTTTTCTTATAGGTAGAAGCAACAGTTGCCCCAAAACTTCCTTTAGAATAAACTTCACCAAGTACGGTAAGATCTAAATAATCGCTGATGGCAAAATAATAACCTCCATTGCGTAAAAAAAAACCTCTTCGTCGCTCTTCACCATAAGTAGGAATTACTATACCAGAGGCTCGTTCTCTTTTGTTAGGAAACATACCAAATAAAAAACCCAATGGTGTAGGCACATCATTCACGTGCAAATCGAAAGGGCCCACCAGGGTAGCGCCACCGGGTAGCTTTTTAAACTTTTCAGCCGCTATATGAAAATGAGGATCGGGCAAATTGCAGGTTGTATATTTTAGCTTGCTACCATACACTACATCATTTTGGTCTTTCTTAATTTTACCCGCGTGCATAAATGCCTCACCTTGCTGCGTTACCACCCCAGAAATCACCGCTTTTTTGGTGTCAAAGTTATAACTCATTTGTTTGGTTTCATATACCTGGCTTCCTTCCGTAAATACAGGTTGGCCCTCTAAATTACCGGCCGTATCAAGTCTGCCATTGGCTGTAACTACATTATTGTTCCAATCCATTATTATTTCAGCAGCTTCAAGTTTTATTTCTCCATAGGTAACTACTGCCTGGCCGTACAATTTAAGTGTGCGAGATTTGTTATCTACTAAGATTGAATCTTCAGCATTATAATTTATGGTGGTTTCAATATCGCTTTCTACCGTGTCCTGAGGAGCTGCATTTTTATTTAGTAATGAATCTTTTACATTTATCTGTAAAGAATTGCCACCATCAATAGAGTCATTTGGTAGAGACTTGGCAGTATCAAGGGGTAAAGTATTTAAAGAATCTAAATTATTTTCTTGTGCATATCCTGTAACGGCCAGCAGCAGCGCTACAAATACAAACAAGAATTTATAATAATGCACAGTTTTTTTAGTTTTTAAAGAAAAATTAACAATTTTGCGTAAAGTTATTTTAATAACTATAAACAAGCGAAATATTGTGAAAAATATTATACTCATTAGTCTGTTTTCGCTTTTCTTTTTATCTGGCTCCTTTAAAGAAACAAATGTTAACAAAAGTGCGTACCAAGTAAAGAAGATTGTGATAGATGCCGGACATGGCGGTAAAGATTCCGGCACAGTCGGAAAAAATTGTTTAGAGAAAGATGTAGTGCTATCAATAGCTTTAAAACTTGGAGATATCATTAAAGAAAACCTTAAAGATGTTGAAGTAATTTACACCCGGGACGACGATACATTTGTGCCGTTAGATAAAAGAGCAGAAATTGCCAACAAAAATGACGCAGATCTGTTCATTAGCATTCATGCAAATTCCGAGCCAAAAGGACATCATTCAGCTTATGGTACAGAAACTTATGTGATGGGAGAACATACCTCGGATAGGAATCTGGAAATTGCCAAAAAAGAAAACTCCGTAATTTTAATGGAAGAAAATTATGAAGAGAAATATGAAGGATTTGACCCAAATTCTCCGGAGTCTTACATCTTGTTTTCTCTATACCAATCAGCTTATGTTTATAACAGTTTGAAGCTGGCAGAGTATATAGAAGATCAGTTTAAAAATAGGGTAAAGAGAAACAGTAGGGGTGTAAAAAGGGCTGGTTTTATAGTATTGTGGAAAACAGCGATGCCAAGTGTGCTAACAGAAGTCGGATATTTGTCAAACCGTGAAGAAGAAATTTATTTAAAAGATCCCTTGAGCCAGGTATATGTAGCATCTGGTATATTTAGGGCTATTAGAGATTATAAAGAAGAAATTGAATCTGCAAACTGAAAATTTTTTTTAAGTGAGAGTATCAAAAGAGTTTAAAGTAGGGCTTTTAGCCGTTGTTTCCATCACAATTTTATATCTGGGATTCAACTTTTTAAAGGGGATTGACTTCTTTTCAGCAACCAATCAGTATTATGCTGTTTATGATGAAATTGATGGACTAAATGTTTCTAATGATGTAATATTAAATGGGCTGTCAGTTGGGCGGGTAGCCAAGGTTAAAATTTTACCTGGTTCCGGTAACAAAATTGTGGTTGAACTGGACATCAATAGCGATATAGAATTACATCCAAATACCATTGCATTGCTCACCGATCAAGGTCTTTTGGGTGGTAAAATAGTTGAATTAATTATAGATAGTAAAAATTCAACCACCTTACTGGAAGATGGCGATACCTTAAATTCGGAACTCGATCAAGGGTTAATAGCTTCAGTAAGTGAAACCGCGAGTCCATTGGTAGATGATTTGGGTATAACGATTAAGCAAATAAACCAATTGCTACAAAAAAATAATGAAAGTATTACCAGCACTATGCAAAACCTTGAGCAAAGCTCGCTGTTGCTGAAGCAAACCATGCAGCAGAATCAGTCGGAAATTAATAATTTAATTACTAACTACTCTGATGTAGCCAAGCAGCTGGCATTTATACTTCAGGATTTGCCTCCCGTAGTAAAAAAAATGAATCAATTTGCAGACTCACTTAATGATATGCAACTTGCCCAAACTGCCAAAAAACTAGATGCAACCATGGCCAGCCTCAATCAATCAATGGAAAAGATAAACCAAGGACAGGGCACCCTCGGTAAGCTAGTAAACGATGATTCACTCTACGTTAATTTAAATCAGGCGGTAGAAAGCTTTGATAAATTAATGATCGATTTAAAAGAGCGGCCAGGTCGGTATGTCAATTTCTCGGTTTTTGGTAAAAAACAAGACTAACTAAATACAAAACGACCAAACTTTTTCAAGTCAAAGATTATTATATTGCAGTAAGCTTTTTGGTGGAAAATATATGGAGGAAAAGGAATTCAAAGCACTTGTGTCGTTATTAGACGATCCTGATCAGGAGGTAATTTCTCATGTAGAGCAAAAGATTATATCATTGGGCAATGATATAATCCCTTACCTGGAGACGGAATGGGAAAATAATTTTAATCCTGAAGTGCAAAAAAGGATAGAAGATTTAATTCACGCTTTGCAGTATGAAGTGCTAAAGGATAAGTTATTTGCCTGGAAAGAAAACGGAGGAGAAGATTTACTCGAAGGCGTGTGGCTTTTGGCTACCTATCAATATCCTGACTTGGATTATTCTAAAATTAAAAAAGAGCTGGAGCAAATTTACTACGAAGCCTGGTTGGAATTTAAACCTGAGGTGCACCCCTTTGATCAAATTAAATTACTCAATAGCGTAATTTTCAATAAATTAAAATTTGGAGCAAATACAAAAAATTTTCATGCCCCGGGCAATTCCATGATTAACGTGGTGCTGGAAAGTAAAAAGGGTAATCCAATATCTCTATGCGTAATTTATTTGTTGGTGGCGCAAAAGCTTAAGCTACCAGTTTATGGTGTTAATTTACCCAATCTTTTTATTTGCACCTATAAGGCCAAAGAGGTTCAATTTTATATAAATGCCTTTAACAGAGGGTTGATTTTTTCAAGGGCAGATATTGATAATTATATTTCACATTTACATATAAAGCCATTAGAAATTTTCTACGAGCCCTGCAATCACATTGATATTATTAAAAGAATGTTGCGCAATTTGATTATTTCATTTGAAAAGTTGGGTGAACCTGATAAAGTAGATGAAATTAAACAACTCCTTGAAGTAGTTTCTTCCGGAGATGAGCCTGTCTATTGATATGCTGGCTTTTTTATAAAGCTGGTTTTATTGAAGTATTGGTAACCTCTGGTTTTGAACCTACTTAATTTTTAACTACTAATAATTATTAGAGCGGCAGATATCTTGTATAGCAGGTGGCTGAGGGACTATGATTTATGGTGGTATAAGGTACAATGATTAGCAAGTATTCAGGCATAAAAGCCTATTTTAATAGGTGGAGTTTGGAATACTTCAAACTTTTATAGGGCACAGCAGTTTAATTATAAAATATTTGGTCATGTACCTAAGTGCAATTGTGGAACTGGTATGGTGGTTGTAAATTGGTAATGAGCAATAGAAAACCGAAATGATATTTTCGGTGGATATTAAAAAAGTTATACTTCCGAAAATATAGAATATAGAGGTTTGTGGAAAAAAATAACCTGTTCAATGCTGATGGCGCTTTGCCTCAAGAAAGAGATGAGAGTATTTTATCTGCATCAAAACGATAAACCTACTGATGTAACTTCTTATGAATCAGATGAATAGATACAATGCATAATTAAGCAAGAAACAAAGTAGGATTGTAAAATTTTATATGTACTATAAAAGCCTATGTCTCAGCATGATCGAAGAAATTTAAGGCTGAATATATGCGTAAAGAGAACTTTAACGAATATAAAGCAGGAATAAGTAAATTGCTTTAGCCAAAGTGAGATAATTCAAGACTGGAATAAAAATAAAAATATTTGTAAATTTGCATATTCAATACAGTACTAATATTAGCAAATATTGTATGTAAGGATTTTCTTAAAATAAAAATATATTGCAATTGGCTTGCATATTTGCTTAAAATATGGGTAATTGCAACACTTTTAATTTCCCATTGAGTGCAAATTGTTAAGTGAAAAATTTAATTTCCAAAAAAATTGAAACTTATCAATAATATGTTTAAACATGCAAACGTTAAACTTAAAATTGTTCAATTCAGCCCTGTCTATTTGCATGTTAAGAACATTTCTAATCTTGCCAAAATGTTGAATAATAAATTTCAATAAGGTCATTGCGCAGGAGAAATTATTATTAAGTGGGTACTGAAAGAATAATTTATGGTTAATTATATACTTCTAATTTAAATAGGAATAAATAGATGCGACAGCTTAAGATCACACAGTCTATCACCAACAGGGATAGCCAAACTTTAGAGAAATATTTCAACGAAGTATCTAAAGTAGATTTACTAACACCGGAAGAAGAGGTTGAATTGGCACAAAGAATTAGAGCAGGAGATGATCAGGCTCTGGAAAAGTTAGTAAAAGCTAATTTAAGATTTGTGGTTTCCGTAGCAAAACAATATCAACATAGTAAAGTACCTCTTAATGATTTAATTAACGAGGGAAATCTTGGCTTAATAAAAGCGGCCAAAAAATTTGATGAAACAAAAGGATTTAAGTTTATAAGTTATGCAGTTTGGTGGATTCGACAATCAATCATGCAAGCATTAGCTGATCATTCTCGTTTTATCCGCCTTCCTCTTAATAAAATTGGTTCTTTATCAAAAATCAATCAGGCATCTTCAATACTTGGTCAACATTATGAAAGAGAGCCTACAGAAGAAGAATTAGCGGAATATCTTGACATTAGCATTGATGAACTCAAAAGTGCAACCAAGTCTTATTCTAAGCAGTCCTCATTAGATGCACCATTTGCTGAAGGAGAAACTGGCTCTTTGCTTGATGTAATAGAAAACGAAGAAGGTAATCAGATGTATGAAGATCTGGAAAACAGAGCTTCGCTTAAAAAGGATGTAGATAGATTGCTTGGGATCCTGACCGAAAGGGAGAAAGAGGTAATTAAGAAATTCTTTGGTATCGATGGAGAGTCTACCTTGTCCTTGGAAGACATTGGTGAAAATATGGGCTTAACCCGTGAAAGAGTAAGACAAATTAAACATAAGGCAATCAACAAGCTGCGTTCTAAGCAAGGAATCAAGTTGTTGCAGCCCTACTTATGTTCATAAACTTTTAAGAGATTAAAACTCATTAAAATAAAAAACCGGCGCTGAGCCGGTTTTTTATTTTCTTTCCATATTAATGATAGTATTTTCTTTCTTAATAGGTAGGCTTTTCTCCTTTATCTTGTTCAATTAAATCAAAATTGTATATTTCTTTTAATTCCTTTAATTGCAGTCGCATGCCTTCTTGTATTTGCTCATACCGAGAATGAATGTAAAAGAACTTTGGCTCATTCGTGATTAATGTAATTTTGAGGAAGTTTTTTCCTAAAGTAACCTCTTGAATACGTTCCCAAGGAGTTTTATAATTTAAACTCCATGGACTGGTTCTGTAATAAAGGTAATTAGCACTCATAGAAACCATAGGCAAAGGGAATATGCGAAATGCATAAAAAATCATGAACAGGCCATATGTGATTTCTGCTAGACTTAACATAACCTGCCATTGATCGTCTTCTTTACTACCAATGGTTGCAAAACCGAAAATGGAAAAGGCTAACCCAACAATAATAAATATTGCCTTGATATACCTGTTTGGGTTTCCATAATCCGTGATGTCTTTTCTGGAAAATTTCTCAATTAGCTGGTTGAGTTGCATGAATACTTCTTATAAATTCAATTTGCCAATATACTTTAAACTAATTGGTACACCTCGTAAGTGAACAAAAATATGATATTTTCTTTATTTGAAACCATTCTATTGCTAAAAAGATAGCGTGGAATCATTCAACAATATGTTAAGAAGAGGTATAACTAATTGATTGCCAGCGTGGTATGGTGAGGTAAATAATATATGTTACAACATGTATATAAAGTACAAAAAGCATTTTTATAAATGCTTTTTGTACTTTTCCGTTAATTTTTTTCAGAAAACTTAGTAGCTAATTGAATTGCATTATAGGCATTTACAAATCCTCCGGTATCAGAAAGCTTTTTAAATTTCACTTTTTTTCTTTCAAAGCCGCTCTCCGGGTTATATACTTTCATGCCTCTGTAATTATTATTTGCCGATTTTAAAATAACCTCTTTTACTTCGTTAGACGATAATTCGGGAAAGTAGGACCAAACAAGTGCAGCTACACCCGCTACAACTGGGCTTGCAAAACTGGTGCCGCTTCCGGAATCGTATTTATCTTCAGGATATAATGAGATTAAGTCTACACCAGGAGCAAATAAATCCACATTTTTGCGACCAAAATTTGAAAAGTTTCCTACCATATCTAAATCAAATTGGCTGGCCAAAGCACCAACCGTAATCACGTTAGGTAGTTTATCGCCATTGCTTAGAATATCGGTAGGGTATTGAATAACTTCATCAATGTTATTTGAATCATTACCAGCAGCCTTTATAATCAAAACATCATTGGCAGCTGCATATTGCATTGCTTCATCTACCCATTGCTTTTGAGGAGAAAATTCTTTGCCAAAACTCATATTGATGATATGGGCACCATTATCAACTGCATACCTAATGGCCAGCGCGATATCTTTATCATACTCATCACCTTTGGGCACGGCTCTCAGTGTCATTATTTTTACATCATTGGCTATGCCGTTTATACCAATTTTATTGTTTCGTTGTGCTGCAATAATGCCTGCTACAAATGACCCATGAAAAGCATCTGGTCCTATTACATCGTTATTGCCATACTTTATGTCATCTATATCATTTACATTATCATCAACGATATGACGAGCTTTAAAATCCAAATTTAAATGCTTATCCAGGTAATCTGAAGTATATTCCTGCATCTCGTCTAAGTAAGTATCTGAATATCCCCTGTCGTAAAGTAAAGACATGAAAAATTTAGCTTCTTCAATTGCAGGATCAGTGGTTTCAATTTTCCTGATCATTTCTGCATTTAATTTTTCACTACCAGTATATTCTTTTAAGGCATTTTCAAGTGCTTTTATGTTCTGCACAAATTTTTCTACTTCCTGTTGCTCAGTTTTATAGCTTTCAATTTCTTCTGCTAATTTAATTTTACATCGCTCAAACAGGCGATAATCATCTTTTTGTTGATCGGGTACTTGCTCAATAGATGCTATTCCTTCAAATTGTGAAGTTAATTTTCTTATTATTCTTACAAATTCCAGATTCTCAAATAATACATTTTCTCCATTAGCATTGCCAAGAAAATTCCAGCCATAAATGTCGTCAATATAACCATTATTGTCATCATCAATATTGTTGCCCGGAATTTCGGCTCTATTGATCCAGACATTATTTTTTAAATCTTCATGCTTTATGTCAACTCCACCATCTATTACCGCTACTACTACCTCTTTGCTTGCTTTTTTTGATTTTAATAAATCCCGATACGCCTTATCTACTGCTGCCCCTGGTACGTCATTAGTATGAGGATCAAGATTGTACCAGTTAAGCTGGCTTTGATTGAGTGAATCTATTGAAGTGCCTGAAGTGTTATCTTTATGAGAAGATGCAAGTAAAGCTGGCGTGAGAATGAGTAGGGTAATAACCCATGATAAAGTATTTTTCATTTGTCCACAGTTTAAAATTTCAATTTACTCTAATAAAGGAGACCATCTATTTAGTTTCTGACCTGGATTGTTAACATCAAATTTACGGCCAAAGTTGCATATTGCATAGAATAATAATTAAAAAATGCAGCTTATTAAATGCCAATTAATAACACGAATCGAAAACTTCTAATAATCAGTTGGTTTCCTCTTTATAACCTAACAATTGATCAAGTGTATGGGTAGCTACAAAATGATAATTGTCTCTTGCTTTTTGGTATATTACCATAGCCATTTGCTGGTTTTTTTCGCTTTGAGTCAAATTTTCATACAAAGGCACCAGGAATTTTCTACGACCAGTATTTATCAAAAATTCTTCTAATCTGTTAAAAGAAGGGTTATAATCGTTTCTGATGGCATGCACGAGCCAGGCTACTAGCATTTCAGAATTACCTGTTTCGGTCAAACCAAAGGCATTGTCCAGCGCTTTCATCTGTTCTATGCCAATATCCTCCGGTAAAGCCCGAATGAAATGAAGCCATTCGTGTGAACTCCAGTTAGAGGTAGCCAAGTCTTGTGGAGCTGTTCCCGTTTGCCATTGCTGCAGAGCAGAATCAACAGCTGCAAACCTTTCACTATCAAATTTAGGGGTGCTTGCAGGCAAGCCGGGTCCATATATCCATCTATCCAAATCTTCTTTATTGATTGATAAGTTATTGGGCTCTATCAAATTTTTCTGCAGATAATCCACAAAAGCCTCAGTAGTCATGGTTTGAAACGCATTAGTGTTAAAGTACTCTTCAAGAAATACATCAAACTTTTTACGACCCACTTCATTTTCAAGCCATTTTAAAAAGAGGGATCCTTTTTCATAAGCTACATCAGTAAGACCATCATCAGGGTTGCGATCATCTAAATCAAGCTTAAGATGGGTATCTTTGCTGTTACCTTCAGCGGTCAGTTCTTCAATACTCCCCTGCAGGTCTTGTTTGCCCAGTTCGCTTAGCATTTCAGCATATGAATCACCGTACAATGCCTCCATAATTCTTCTTTCGAAGTATACCGTAAACCCTTCATTGAGCCAGAAATCATTCCAGTTGGCATTGGTTACTAAATTGCCCGACCAGGAATGGGCCAATTCATGAGCTACCAAAGAAGTTAAAGAGCGATCACCCGCTAATATAGTGGGAGTAACAAACGTTAAACGGGGATTTTCCATACCGCCAAAAGGAAAACTTGGTGGCAGTACAATTAAATCATATTGCTCCCAACGATAAGGGCCATAAAGCTCTTCTGCTGCAATTAGCATGTCTTCCATTTCTGCAAATTCATACGCCGCTTTATCAATCATTTCAGGCTCAGCATATACGCCAGTTCTTTTTCCAACTGGTTCAAATACTAAATCGCCAACAGCTAGTGCCATTAAATAAGCCGGAATGGGCTGGTTCATTTCAAATTGATATTGGCCCTTATCATTTTTTTCCTTAGGGTTTTCAGCGCTCATTAATGCAAGCAGGCCCACTGGCACCTCCACATTAGCTTCGTAGGTAAAGCGAATGCCAGGAGAGTCTTGAATAGGTATCCAACTACGGGCCAAAATAGCCTGCGACTGCGTAAACAAAAATGGCTGTTGCTTGCCGCTCGTTTGCACCGGTGCAAGCCATTGGAGGGCTTCAGCTTTGGGTGAAGTTTCATAGTAAATATTTATCTGATCAGTATCATTGTAAAGGCTAATGTGCAATGGTGTACCCATAATTTCATTACTTAAATCAGAGCGCAATTCATAAGGCAAATCTTTACCATCCTTACCTGCAGTTACTTTTTTGATGGTCAGGTTCTGAGTATCTAAGATGATTGAATCCGCTTCTTCAGTTTTTTCTATTTGATAGGAGGCTGTTCCGCTTATTATTTTATTTTCAAAGTTCACTTTGGCATCCCACTTCAGATGCTTTATTACAGCTTGTTGTGGTCTGGCAAATGAATGAGGATCATTTATTTTCATGGTAGCCTGAGCATTAGTTTCAGAAGTTTCTTTTTGCATTTCACAGCTAAAGTTAAAAAGTAGACTTAAACAATAGATGATGATGACGTATGAATTTGTTTTATTTTGTTTCATTGTTTTTTTAATATTGATTTTGTAAAAATTGTCTCACATTATTAACAAATTACTGTAATATTACTAAAATTATTGCTCCGCGGTAATCATTTAATGGTAAATTAGATGCGCTTTTTTTAGAATAAGTGTATTTTTGAATTAAGATTTTATTACATTATCATTTACATCTCCTCCCATGAACGATATATTGGCTTTTGCAAAAGAATGGCCTTTTTGGCTATGGAATTTGTTAGTAATTACTACTGCTATTCTAATTGGTATCATAATAGAACTCGTAATATTAAAGCTATTAAGATTCTTTAGAGCTACTTTTGAAAAACAGTTTATTGGTTCTATGCGACGGCACCTGGCGCAACCATTAAATGTTTTTCTTCCTTCTATAATTCTGCAAATTTCCTTTCCGTTAATAAAATTATCAGAGGAAACCGGATACATATTCAAAAATACCTTATTCATAATTAATGTTTTGGCCTTTGCCTGGATATTAATACGCCTGGTAAAAATTGGCGAAGATTATGTAGTAAGTACTTATGATTTAAGTAAGGAAGATAATTTTAAAGAAAGAAAAATCAGAACGCAACTGCAATACGTAAGGCGTATTGTAATCATAGGTATTATGGTAGTGGCTATATCGGTGGTATTGCTAAGTTTTGATAGTGTAAGAGAGCTGGGAGCAGGTTTGCTTACTTCAGCTGGTGTAGCTGGTATAATCATTGGTTTTGCTGCGCAGCGATCCTTAGCCAATCTATTTGCCGGCTTCCAAATAGCTTTTACCCAACCCATCAGAATTGATGATGTGTTGGTGGTAGAGGGCGAATGGGGTAAGGTAGAAGAAATTACCCTCACCTACGTAGTAGTCCGCATTTGGGATCAACGAAGATTAGTATTACCGATTAATTATTTTATAGAAAAACCTTTTCAAAATTGGACTCGCGTATCAGCTGATATTTTAGGTACAGTTTTTATTTATAGTGATTATAAAATCCCTTTGCAACCACTTCGTGAAGAACTGACTCGATTGTTAAATAATAATAGTTTGTGGGATGGAAAGGTAAATGTGCTACAAGTAACAGATAGCAAAGAAACAACAATGGAATTGCGTGCATTGATGAGTGCCCGAAATTCACCCGATGCATGGGATTTGCGTTGTCAGATAAGAGAAGGATTGATTACATTCATTCAAGAAAACTACCCTGAGTCGTTGCCTCGGGCTCGTGCCGAAATAGCAGGTTTACCTAAATCAGGCAAAGATGCATTTTGAACTCTCATTCTTTTTCTCTTTTGCTGATGATTGAATAATACAAAAATAAAGGCAATGAAAGAAGTAGCGCCGGCTATCCAGTAGCTAATTTGAAAATTGGCGGGATTATTACCATAAGTAAAGCCTGAAATTAGCGCTCCGAGTCCAATGCCGATTTCCAGGGAAATGTACATAGTAGCAAAAGCTCTTCCACGCTTTTCCGGGTCGCTGAGATCAATAGTCCAGGCATAAATAGCCGGAATGGTGCCCCCAACCGCAAGGCCAAATACCACTGAGGAGGCTGCTAACATGAAAGGGGTTGTGGTTAACCCAAACATAATCATAGAAATAGTAAGTACGAATGTGGCTGCTACCAATACAGGTTCCCTGCCAAACGTGTCTGATGCTTTGCCTGAAATAAAACGCACCGCCAGGGATGCCAGTGTAAAATATAAGAAAAACAACCCCTTGTTTTCAATATTTAAATACTGGCTCAAATCGGGAGTAATGGTAAGTACTACTCCAAATGAAAAAACAGAGAATAGCATGGCAATAGAAGGTCGGAATACCTTAGGCTCAAGTACTTCTTTGGGTGGTATTTTTAATAATGAAAAACTGAATCGCTGTTTGTTTACCAGTGTTTCCTTCATATTGATCAATATTATGATAGATGCAATGGCAAAGGCTGATGAGGTATAAAAGACCATATCTATTGAATGGCGAACAATTTCACCACCCAAAACCGGCCCCAGAGCAGTGCCAAGTGCACTGAAAAAGCCCAACATACCCATGGCTTCCCCACGTCGATCGTCGGGCACTAAATCCGCTACATAAGCCGAGGTGCCGGTAGGTTTAAAGCCGGTAGAAAAGCCATGAAAAAGTCGCAATATAAGAAAAGTTGCTACACCTGCTACAAATGGATAAAGCAACCCGCAAACGAAGCTAAATACCGCTCCAATCACCATTACAGGTATACGGCCAATTGTATCAGCCAATTTGCCACTAAAAGGCCTAGAAAATCCTGCCGTAAGCGTGAATAGAGAAATTATGAGTCCTTTGTATTCTGCACCACCCAATCGAGTAAGATAAGCTGGCAATTCAGGAATTATCATATTAAAGCTACTGAAAAACAGAAAGGAACTAAGGCAAAGCAACCAAAATTGCAAGTTGTAAATATTAAAATATTTCTTCATCAACAGCTTTATAAAATCAACGTGCAAAATTAGGTGGATGAAATTTGGGAAAAAAGAGAATGAAGTTATTTTACGATGAAGTTCATGAGATTCAAGACTACCTTTTGCCGGAGGCTGGCTCTTAGACCGAAAGTTTTTTAGACCACACAACGCTTGTGTGAATAAATTCTGCTATTATTAAAGAATTTAACGAGGTTAAATGGAATTCAGATTAGCTTAGTTGTTGAACAATAAAATAAGATTTATCCTTATTAAGTCCTTATTACGATTTATTTCACATTCCCTTTTCGTACTCATCTTCTAAACCCAACTCCACAAAATAATTTCGTAAAGTAGTACTGTCCATTACATGCACAGGCAGTACAGGCTCATTGGCCAAAGCCCAAAGCAGCATACCCGTGTATCGTACGGTATTGCGGATATGCTCTTCATTTACTAATTCAAAATCATCACAATCGGCATGGTAGCAATCATAAACTTTACTTTCTAACTGACTATTAATGGTGGTAAAAGGAATGCCTTTCATTAAAAATGGTCGGTGATCACTGGCCAACCATACAGCGTCCTGATGATTGTTTTCAAAAGAAGTGTCTATTTGATGGATATATTGGCCGATAGAATCAAGATAATTTGCCAGGGATCGATGACCAGTAGCATTAAAACCTTGAGGATTTCCTGCCATATCAATATTTATCATCATTTTTATTTGTGCAAGTTCCTTATCAGACATAGTCTCCACCATGCGTTTGCTGCCAAATAGACCTTGTTCCTCGCCCATAAACATTACAAATTTAATGGTACGTTGGGGTTTTAGATCAAGCACTTTAAATGTGCGAGCAATGTCTAATATAGCAAAAGCCCCAATGCCATTATCAATGGCGCCTTCGGCAAGATCCCAGCTATCCAGGTGACCACCTATTAAAATTACTTCATCATTTTTACTTGCTCCGGGAATGGTGGCAATTACATTGCGGGCTGTTCTTATGTCACTACTATTTTGCATTTGCACATGCGTAATCACCGGTTCGCCCCTTGACAATTGCTCTCTAATTTCAAATCCATTCTCATAGGAAATACACGCTACCGGAATGGGTAATACCTCACCTGTAAATGATGCTGTGCCAGTCATGAGCACCCCTTTTGGCACACGGTTGTAAAATATTACTCCTTTAGCACCAGCATTGATTGCATTTTCCACTTTACGGGTACGATGCAAATTTACGCTTCCATCGGGTTCATCCTCTAGCACACCAAGATAAATCAAAGCCACCTTGCCAATAAAAGCTGAATCGCCTTCTGGAAAATTATGCGCCAGACCACTACCACCATCTACTACCGGGGCGGTTAAATCAACATCCAAAGCCGAATAGGCTAAGCTTACAGAAGCAAGAGTGTCTGTTTTCTCTTTTCTTTCCACTAATAAACTTAGGGATTCCCGTTGCCAGCCTTCAAATTCAAACTCCTGGTATGCCACTTTTTCAAGGCCATTTTTTTGCCAAAAGTTAAATGCAAAAGCTTCAGCATTAGTGCCATTTTCACTGCCAGAAAGTCTGTGGCCAATGGTACTGGTAGCTTCCTGTAAAGCTGAATAAGCTTGCGAATTGGCCAATGCTTCCTGATCAATGGCAGTAAATACATCAGTTTCTTTTTCTGATGATGGTTTGCAAGCGGCCAATAAGAATAGTAGGGGAAAGAAATATTTTTTCAAAATCACTATAGATTGGTTGATTATAGTTCCTGTGCTTCTACCGATTGTACCTCGGGCACAAAACGCTTCAATAAATTTTCAATACCGGCTTTTAAGGTTACCATAGATGAAGGACAACCGCTACAAGAGCCTTGTAAATTTACTTTAACTACTCCATCTTCAAAAGAATGAAAACCAATGGCTCCACCATCTTGTTCTACAGCAGGTTTAATGTATTCGTCCAGAATACCTTTTATTTTTATTTCTATTTCTGACTCTTCCGTGGCTTCCTGAGTATCTTCAGTTTGTGCTTCCTCTGTCAAAAGAGGTTTTTCGGCGTCTAAATAGTCTTTAATAAAGCTTCTGAGTTCGTCTTTTATTTCAGGCCATTCTACCGATTCACTTTTGGTAACGGTAACAAAATTACTCATGTAAAAAACTCTTTCTACAAAGGGAAATTTGAACAATTCCTGAGCTAGTGGGGCATTTTCTGCACTTGCAGCATCAGGAAAGTCATAATTGGTGCCTTCTGGTACCAGCATGAAATTAACTACAAACTTTAAGCTGTTAGGATTGGGGTTAGCTTCCAAATAAACAGTTACATTGCGCTGGTACATTTTTTCTCTATCGTAAGTTTCCATTTTTTCTAATTTTAAGCTTCAGGTATCAACAACAAAATTTTAATTAATTAGTTTCCCCGGAGGTGAAAATATTCTGTACCGGTTTTCTAATTAATCCATCCGGTAATTCGCCCTCGGTGCTAGCTACTACCATAGTTACAGAAGCATCGCCAGTTACATTTACCATGGTGCGCACCATGTCTAAAATTCTATCAGGCGCCACTATGAGCGCCAGACCTGCAGTAGGAACACCAATTGCCTCTAATACAATTACCAACATTACCATTCCGGCTCCCGGTACACCGGCAGAGCCAATAGAGGCTAATACTGCAGTAAGTACAATAGTAAGTTGTGCACCCAAGCTCAAGTCCATCCCTAATGATTGGGCGATGAAAACTGCCGCCACACTTTGATATAAACTAGTGCCATCCATATTGATTGTTGCCCCCAGAGGAAGCACAAAGCTGCTTACTTCTTCAGAAACACCTAGTTCTTCTTCAACTTGCTTCATGGTTACCGGTAATGTGGCTGAGCTGGAACTTGTACTGAATGCTAACAGTTGAGCAGGTCGGATACCTTTGAAAAAGTCATTGTATTTTACTTTCGTGAATATTTTAAATAATGAAGGGTAGATCACCAAAAGCATAATGCCCAGGCCTATCAAGACAGTAAGACTATACCAAAGTTCGGCATATAAAATGTCAAACACCTTGTCGGGATTATCACCTGCCAAATCGACAATTAATGAAGCAATAAGGGCAAACACACCATAAGGTGCAACTACCATGATGAAGCCAATAATTTTAATGATGACTTCATTGAGCCCATCAAAAAATTTCACTACTGGCCTTCTTTTCTTTTTTGGTAATTGTAGTAAAGCAACTCCGAATATAACAGCGAAAAGTACTACTTGTAATAAATCCTCATTGGTCATTGTAGACCGAAAAATATTGTCAGTTACCATATCTACAATCGGTTGTAGTGGTCCCGAATCTTTAAATTGCCTTGCCCGATCCGTTTTGTCAGTTACATCATCGGCATACAACTCCATCAATTCGTTGCGTGTTTCTACAGGCAATATTTTGCCTGGTTTGATAACATTTACCGCTGCCAATCCAATACAAACTGCTATGGTGGTAGTAATCAAATAAATGAGGATTGTTTTACCTCCAATACGAGACAACCTGGAGATATCGCCAATACTGGCAATGCCAACAATAAGCGAAGAAAGTACAATAGGCACAGCTATCATCTTCAATGCCTTAATGAAAACAGTACCTATGGGTTTAATCCAATCACTGGTAAAATCAAGGCCACCATCGATGTTGATGATCACTAATCCATAAACAAGCCCCAATACCAGACCTATGATTATTTGCCAATGCAGTGCAAACTTTTTCTTATTCAAAATATTCAGAGTTTGGTTGTTTGATTTATCAAATAATAATCGGCGATGACTAAGGCTGCCATGGCTTCTACAATTGGAACTGCCCGAGGTACAACACAGGGATCATGACGACCTTTGCCACTCACGGTTACTTTTTCGCCCTTTTCATTCACGCTGTCCTGGTCTTGCATAATGGTAGCCACTGGTTTGAAAGCCACGTTAAAGAAAATATCTTGACCGTTGGAGATGCCACCTTGTATGCCGCCAGAATGATTAGTCCGCGTTTTAATTTTGCCCGCTTCAGTCAAAAACTCATCATTGTGTTCAGACCCGTTTAATTTTACTCCTTCAAAACCGCTACCATATTCAAATCCTTTAACCGCGTTGATACTTAGCATGGCCTTTCCCAGTTCGGCATGCAGTTTGTCAAAAACCGGCTCGCCTAATCCAGCCGGCACGCCTTTAATTACACCGGTTACTATACCACCTATCGTATCCCTGTTTTTTCGAGTCTGATCAATTAGCGCTATCATCTTCTCAGCGGTTGTCGGATCAGGGCAGCGCACTATGTTGCTATCTACAGCATTTAAATCCAATTGCTGATAAGTCTTTTCCATCTTTAAGGCGCCCACCTGCGATACATAAGCATGAACCGTTATCTGTTTGGTTTGCAAATACTGTTTGGCAATGGCACCGGCAGCTACTCTGGCTGCTGTTTCTCTGGCAGAACTACGTCCACCACCACGATAGTCGCGAATGCCATACTTCTCCATATAGGTAAAATCGGCATGGCTGGGTCTGAATTTATCGGCTATATGCGAGTAGTCATTGCTCTTGGCGTCTTTGTTTCTAATGATAATGCCAATGGGTGTTCCAGTGGATTTACCCTCAAACAAACCGGACAAAATCTCAAAGCCATCAGCTTCTTTTCTCTGTGTAGTAATTTTAGATTGACCTGGTTTTCTACGCTCCATTTCTAATTGAATAAGCGATTGATCTATGGATAAGCCAGCCGGACAACCATCAATTATAACTCCTAATGCAGGTCCGTGTGATTCGCCAAAAGTGCTGATCCGGAACTTCCTGCCAAAAATATTTCCCATTATTTTTTAAATATTAAAAACCCCGTGAGCACTAACATAAGAAAAATAAGAATATTAGCAAAAATTTTTATTTTAAGTTCATGATCGCGATCTCTTAACCCATTGTCGGCAAATTCAATTCCGTCGTAAAAAGCTCCCATATCCGATGATGAAATATAATTATTCTTTTTACTCTCACCCGATACATTTACCATAATTTCCGATTGAAGGGTGTCGTATTTTTCTGCAACAGGATTAAAAAATATCCATCGAAAATATTTCCCCAAATCAAATTCTCCGGGCTCACTAGGTATACCATAATAAGCAAAACTTTTTGTGCCGCTCACTTGATTATTTCCCCTGCTGATATTTTGTTCAACGTTGGGTGGGTAAAACTCAAATTTATCGTTTTGAGGGATGACAGGATTGGATATTGCCGAAATATTTCCCTGGCCGAATACTTTAAATTCATAATTAAAGCTTTCGCCGGTTTTCAATTGTGTGCTGCTAATATCCTCTCTTAATTTATATTGGCCCACGGCAACAGATTCTTTTAAAGGGTGTGGTGGCAATGGTTTCACGATTACTCTTTTTGGTTTACTGTAATAAGTTTTAATTTCTTCTTGACGATTTCTGCCAAAGAAGCTAGGGTTTTTTGCCACTTTATATTTAATCATATTAAGGCCTACCGAAGGAAAAATAATGGTATCAGTATTGAGTGGATAAAATGCAGCTTTATAGATAGGGTATTGCATATAGTTTTCACCATTGATCACCACCGCTTTGCCATTAATATTCTCAATATTGAAATTTTCTTCCCAGCTATTTGAAGGCTTTATTTTTTTTAATATCTCGGTAAGTTGCTTACCTACTTCATAAAATCGCATGGAAGCTCTATTATTTTCAGAGGAATACCAGGACAAAGTCACCACGAATCCTTCACCGGTATACACCTCATCTTTGCTGGTTGTTAAGGCAAAGAAAACATCTTCTTTTACATCTACAAATTCTTGAGGCTTGTTGCCTCTATTGAAAAAATCATCTAAAGGATCACTAAAAAATGGATTTTGCTGCTGTTGCCGTTGTTGGCTGGCAGGGCCTACTTTTATATTTTTACCAGGCGATTGCACTTCCTGGTCATTGATAGTCATGGTAAAAGGTGCTAGCGAAAAAGTACCTTGGCTGTTTGGAGCATAATTTTGAGTAATGGAATGAGCAGAAGAAATATTGCCATTAATAATGTTGGTTGATGAAGACGAAAAAGTGCCCTGTTTTACAAAGCCGGGAATATCAGGAAATTCCCCGTATTTTCTAAGTCTACTATTTTCAACAGTGATTTTAATAGTAAATGCCTCATTCAAAGCTATTTGGTCTGGCCCAAGCTCAATTTTAATGTTTTGTGCAAAAACAAAACTATTGGAAAAAATAGATAAAGGAATTCCTAACAAAAGGTATATGATACACGTTTTCTTCATTGGTACTATTATTTTTACATATGAAAGATTTACGTCGAAAATGAAAAAATAGTACGACAAAATATAGCTAAATTGCAAATATAAAGCATTATTCAATGAGCACAATTAGTCTCATTAAAAGGTTTTTATTTTTTTAAACATATTTATAAACTTGTCTAAGCTATGCTGAACTACGTTAAAACCATTTTATCAAAAGTGAGCTTTGATAAAGCACTATTCGAAAAGGAGTTGCGTAAGGCAATTTCAATGTTGGTCCCTGTTGAAGTAAGCGAATTGAAAAAATGGTGTATTGAAAAATTTGGACATCTTTACCGGAGAATCATTAGCAAATGCTTTGTTACCGCCGGTTATTAAACCAGTAAACATATTGAAGGCTTGCTAATTATTGGCAAGCCTTTTTTCTTGCCTTACAAAATCAATGTTTCTCTTTAAGCCCACGAATTTTGTTCTTTTAATCGCCGATTTTTTAAATATCTTTTTAAATGTTTCTTCCGTGAGTTCATGCCAGTCTGCCTTTTCCATTTCTCCAAGGGTTGGTAAGGGGTTAAAGTGCTTCTGCTGGTGGTTGTGGGCAAAACGATTCCAGGGGCATACGTCCTGACAAATATCGCAGCCAAAGATCCAGTTTTCCATTTTGCCTTTAAAATCTTGAGCAATTTCTTCTTTTAATTCAATGGTTAAATAAGAAATACATTTGCTGGCATCTACCACGTAAGGCGTTATAGCTTCGGTAGGACAAGCATCTATACAGCGAGTACAGGTGCCACAATAATCTTTTATAGGTCCATCATAGCTTAGTGGCAAGTCAGTTATTATTTCGGCTAAAAAATAAAACGAACCCCGTTGTTTAGTTAGCAGTAGGCTGTTTTTTCCAATCCATCCTATTCCGCTTTTTTTGGCCCAGGCGCGCTCCATCACGGGTGCGGAGTCTACAAATACGCGTCCATTAATTTCACCAATGGTCTCCTGCAAGTATCTCAAAAAGTCTTTCAGCTTTGATTTAATTACAAAATGATAATCTTCGCCATAAGCGTACTTGCTTATTTTATAATCGTTTTTGCTAAACAGCTCTTGCTTGGGAAAGTAGTTGTAAAGCAATGATATAACAGATCGTGACCCGGGTACAAGTTTTGTTGGGTCCAACCTTTTGTCAAAATGGTTTTCCATGTAATGCATCTTTCCATGCATGTAATTTTTAAGCCATTTCTCCAAATTTGATGCTTCTTCTTGCAAAAATTCCGCTTTACTTATGCCCACATACTCGAAGCCTTGCTTTTTGGCCTGATTTTTAACGAGTTGCGTATTTTTCTCGATTTGCGAGGTTGTCATTATTGGAATAATTCAATTATCGTAAGTTCTTTATAATTAACAATTTGCTAGCAGAATTATTACCAATTTACTTTAAGAATTAAAATTGAAGCTTTTCAAAAATGAAAAAGGATGGCTTTTGATACCATCCTTCTTTAAGCTGAATTTTATTTACTGCTATTTTTTCTGCATGCGAGACCAAACGTCTGTTCTACCAAATACCGCTGTGCCGATGTATCCACGTACTTCAATTGTATTGTCGTCTTTCAATTCAATTTTACAATTGTAAGTACTGCCATTTTTAGGGTCGTAAATTGTCCCTTCTTTCCATATTCCTTCCTCTTCATCATACACGAAATCTTTCAATATTCTATAACCTTTTAAAGGCGTACTTCTTAAGCTTTCGTCCGGATTGTTTACATCTGTTTTAGGTTTATCATTTTCGTCTTTGGGTTCTTTGAGCCACACGATCCTACCGTAAAACTTATTGCCGATTTTATCAATTTTTACCAATGCATTGCCTTCACTAGGCTTCCATACACCTATTAGTTTGTCGCCGTCATCAGCATATGCCAGCCCAGTAGCAAGCATAAATACAAATAATAATATTTTTTTCATAATTCTCTATTTTCAAGGGTTATACTTAAAGTTTAAATTCATTCTAGCATCAATGCTCATGGCATCCATGTCTTCTTTTAAATTCACGTCAGCTATTATTATAGTAGAAGGGTCGCCCAAATAAGGTAATAAATCTAATTCCGGGGAAACGTTTAATTCTACCGTGCTTTGCCCTTCAGGTATTGGGCTTAACGTGCCAACGGAGGTCATTTCCAAATCATCACTTACTACCTGTAGCAAAATGCTTTCTACTTTTTCTGCTTCTTGTGCATTGTCGAATGTAATGGTTACCGAAGCAGGATTGACCGCTACGATATTTTCCTCACTTTCGAGCCCTAGTTCCTCCACATAAGCTGGTAATGACATTTTTTCGGTAGATTGCAATGTGTTAGGACCGGCAAATAGAAATTCACCGGAAAGGCTAATGCTTTTGCTTTCAACTTGCTTTTCACTGCTTTGGCTACAACCAAATACAATGACCAAAAATAATAGGCTAAGATATTTCATAATGTTATATTTATATTTTTAAGGACTTACTAAACTTATTGAAAACTGAAAAAATAAAGGATTTGTCAGTTCATTTTCCATGAAGAAATCGGAGTCATCAAAACCTCGGAAAAACTCTCCCTGATCTACACTGAAAAGCCAATTAACTCTATATCCTGCCTGGAAAGAAAACCAGATAAAATCTTTTAGCGATCGGTCGTAAGATAACCTGAAGCGTAGCTCCGATCTTCGCAGTTCAATATTATCTTCTACAACTTCTGGCAAAGCATAAGTTGGAAAGTTATTTAAACGATAGGTTGCTCCTTCTATCTGATATCCCAGGGTCATCAAACTTTGACTATTAAAGCGATAACGTAAGAATGCTCGTGCCGGCGCAAGTGCCTCCAGCCCCCATTTATCATTAAAGGTTTTGAAATAATAAATTACAGGCAAGTAGTTTAGGGCACCACCCAGGTAAGTACGTGAAGCACCTATTCCAAACATGGTGCGATCGTTGTTTTTCCAGCCGTACATGAGCGCGATAGGAAAACGGGTATGCTGCAATGATTGAAAATTGCTAAAGCTGTAGTCGCCATTCAGTTCTGCTGCTACTTGAGCGAGTAAAAAGTTTTTCTCATTCAGTGGTTTGAAAATAGTAAAATTAGCATTGATGCTACGCAAGGTATGATCATTTAAGTTTTGCAAGAACGGATTTTCATAAATGGGGTCCTCACCATAATTAAATGTCGACTGCATATAATTTAGCCCAAAATTTATCAAAATATTGTTTCGTGATAAAATTGGAAAATTACTAACAATTCGGTAACCACTGATACTATTAATAGGTGCAGTATTTTCTGGTGCACCTGCAACCGCGGAGGCTGTAAGTTCGCTGTTTAATTGCACATCGTAGGCAATAGAAATTAATTGGGTAGGGGATTGTCCTGCCACTTTATTGTTACAAAAAACTTTTACAGGCCCACCAGCTTCTTCATAAGCGGATATATCAAAATCTTCAAATTCATCTTCCGTTTCATCTACTTGCGCAAATAGCAATGCAGGCAAGAATAGTAAAACGAATAAAATCGGGTAATTTTTTTTCATAATTTCTTTAGGTTACTTTAAAACTAATCCAACAAATCCTAAATCAGACAGTGTTTTTTATTTCGAACCGACAAAGCTATTTGAAAAAAATAATAAATAAGTAGGAAATGCTTGATTTTTTAGCGGGAAACTATTTGCTGTTTTTTGGTTCCTTGGTTTAAATTTAGAGGGTATAAAATAAAAAGCCTGGTCCTCACATGAGGCCCAGGCTTATCTGTAGGATGAAACCGGCTTTGGAGATTGAATGTAAACCCTTCTATGTAATGTTAAGATTGTTAATTTCGCCTTGATAAATTATGGGAACTATTCCTTTATTTTTTAATTTTTGCAAAGTTAGATCTTCAATGTTGGCTGATAATACAGCGTTGCAATCTTTTATTAGATTATAAATAATTTGAAACGCATCACAATTACTATTTCGCCTCTTATTCCTGGTTTCCAAAAAGTTTACTTCTTTACCAGAAAGGTTGAAAATGTAGAAGCTGGAAGACTTTCCAAAATTTTCGTCTACATAAAAACCGTCGGAGGATGTAACTGCTATTTTCATAAATCTTTAATTTGTTTGGTTGAAGTGCTGGCAAAGTATTGGTGTTGTTGCATTAATCCTATTATTATTACAATACTTTGCTCAGCCGTTCAAATCCAATTTTAAATAAATACTATGGCAATTTTAATACTTCTGATTGCTCCTTTCCAATTATGATGCCAAAATAAAAAATAGACCCTTTACAGGCACTTAGGCTTTATTTTAATAATGTTAGGTGTTTGAATAGTGGCTAAAAAACTACATTAATGTAGGAAAAAGAAAAGGTATTCTACATAAATGTAGAAAATTGTATGGCACTAGGTTGAAGATCTTTTTTATGCCCAAAGCGTGAACTGGCAAAATAGCACAAATGAATCTAATTTGAAATTTACCCACTTTTATCCATGATAAAAAGATAGACTCATATGATAATTGCCAAAACAAAAATTGAAAATCTAAAACTGGCTTAAGCCTACAATTTTAAAAGCCAGCCTTATTTACTACATTTATGTAGGATTGGTTTACTTTATATTTTTTCAGCGTGCTATCTTTACCATCTTTTATAAATACCACCGTGGCTTTAGGCGTTTCTGAAGATATTATGTTATCAATGATCAGGCCCTGATTTACTAAACCATTATTGGCTTCATACAGTAAATCATATGATAATTGATTTGAATTCTCTATTATAACATGATCAATAATGATATTACTGCTATTGATTATTTCAATTCCGGCACCCAAATAGGAACTTCTTTCTATTTTCACATTTTCTACCGATATGCCTTGGCAATTTTCAATTTTTACCGGTGGGTTCTTTTCGGAAGCATGATCAATGATTGTCACATTTTGCAAGGTTACCTGATCGGTATGAGATAAATCGATAGGCCAGCCACAGCGCACAGCAGTGATATTTCTTACCGTTAAGTTGTGGTGTCCATAATCTGCATTGGCAGTACGTAAACCCATTTTACAATCAATCGCAAAAATATCTTCAATGACGATATGCTGGTTTACCTGAAATTCTTTCCGATGATCCTGTACATCAACCGCATAGGCACTTTTGCTGGCATAAACTTTACGCACGGTGATATTGTCGGTGCCATTGCTTACTTCCACGGCGCCACGCAACACGCATGAGTCGCACCGAATGTTTTCTACCAGTACGTTTCTCACTTTTTTTCCCTGATAGCCACCATTGATCGAAACCAGATCACGCATCACACCTTTACCGTAGATGTCTCTAACTACGCCACCAGTCAAGTCCTCCTCATCGGCTTCAATAGAAACACCTTCTTTAGAACTATTGAAAAATTTACCTCTCTCAACCAGAAAATCACCGGCTGCAATAATTAATAGAGGTGCCCGATTTTTCTGACTCACCGTTTGTGCATTGCCATGCAAAATGAAATTGGAGATAATAGCTCCGGGTGCATTAAACTGCAATATGGGCATGTCGCCTAAGCTATCTGGCAAAGCAGCCTGCAGCCCCGTAATTGCTAGTGGCTTGTTCACCATAATGGTATTCACTACCTCCATGGTATCGTTCAAATTACAAATAATTTTAGCGTGATCAGGAGCACTATCTATTACTGCTTGTAGATCCTGGTTTTTTTGCAGGTAAATCGGTTGTGAGTATCCGGAAAAGGATAAAAAAAGTAGTACTATTAATAAACGCATATTATTTTTTGTATTAAATATTTCAATCTTGAATTGCATACTTTATTAATGGAGTTATGAGGGAAATCAAGGTTACTAAAAATGTTGATAAAAGCACCTTCATGATTTTTTATAATTTGGATTCCATATATTACTTACTATGTTTGTTAAAATGAATCATATATTTTTTATAAAGGAGTACTTATTTCTTATTGGCTTTTTCACTACAAAATCAAGGCTGGTTTCTACTATTTCTCCCATCGAGTTGCACTTCAAAAATGTACTATCCTCGTATAGCTGAGCCAGCTCTTGCTTTAATTCATGTACATTATCGGGCGGTGCAATTTCATCTTTTTTCATGGCTTGTAGTAATTCCATCATCGCGTTGTACGAAATCTTTGATCTTAACCTGGCAGCTATAAGCGACCGCTCTTCCTTTTGATACTGCAACTCAAGCTCCGGCTCCATATGCTTTACCCCTAAGATGATAATTGGGTTGTTTTGTTTGAAATATTGGGGCATGTATATCGCTCGCCTGCCTTCAAACGACTGCTGGTCAAAATCAATGGCCCGAATACGGTAATGAATTTCATCAAAGTCGGGAATTATTTCCACCACAAAATTGCTGCTATGCATATCGCCGAGCAACCTCACCAGGCAGCGTTCATTAAATTTTACAAATTCTTTGGCCAGCCTTATTTCATTCACTGGCCCCTGCATATGACCTTTTATAAATTCATCACCCGGTATTCCCTGTATATGCTCTTCTATAAGTGTATTTTCATACACGAGGTAGTTTATTTTATTGGGCGAAAGCATATGCTCCAGCTCAAGACCATATATTCTACTCGCATCAGCTATTTTTACATAAAAGTAATCAAATAGGTCATTGATTTTATTTACTATTCGCACCCTGAATGGCTTAGTGTTTCCATAAATACACAAGTCAACTCGATCTACAAAAAGGTGTTCGATTACTGATAAATCACCATCGGCTTTTAGTAAAGCATAAATATATTTTAGGCTATCGTGAATATGAATCATGTCACCTTGTGGAAAAAACACCGTTTCCCATAAGGTATCTGTTCCTTTGCTATCGTATAGCGGAATTGAGCTATCGTAGCGCATTAGGTCGTGGTAAGAGATAGTAAGCTGCTGCTCACGGAAATGATTGGTAAGATATTTCCGCAGGTTTTTACTGATTTTATAAATTATTTTCTTTTTCTTAATTATTGCCATAGCTAAGCTTTATTGGGGTAAAGATAAAAGAAATAAGATAATTTTTAAGGTACTGGAGTGATATTTGGTCATTCGCAAACAATTACTATTTTATTTTATTAAATAATTGAACAAATCAATAATATACAAAACTATTTATGTTTAATTGTCGTCTTAACTACAATTGAACAAATTATCATTTGTTTTTAAAATGCTTCCAACAGAAGTTGACGTATATTTGTAAAAAATTGATTTAGTAATTTTATAAAATTTTAATTATGGCAAAACCAATCGAGATTACCGATACAAACTACGAAGAAATATTAAGTTCTGACAAGCCTGTACTAGTGGATTTTTGGGCTGAATGGTGTGGCCCGTGTCGCATGATTTCACCGATAGTGGAAGAGCTGGCCGGAGAATATGATGGCAAGGCAGTAATAGCTAAAGTAGATGTAGATGCTAATCCAAATGTATCGGCAAAGTATGGTATAAGAAGTATACCTACACTTTTAGTATTTAAAGCTGGCGAAGTAGTAGATAAGCAAGTAGGAGCGGTGCCTAAAAAAACTTTGGCCGAAAAGCTTGACGCGCAAATGGCTTAATTGTCCCGCTTTTATAAAATATAATTAAGGCTCTCTATCAGAGGGCCTTTATTTTTTAATTGTACCAAAAGATTTAAATGGTGCTTACTAGGCTATTTGTATATGGAACTTTGCGTAAATATGGTAGTGCCAATCATTTTCTGCAAAATGCCTATTTGTTAAAATACAACCTAAAGCTTCCCGGATTTTCTTTGTACCACTGCGGAGCATACCCCATTGCTATTGAAAGTCAGGAAGATAAAAATACCATCATTGGAGATATATACGAAGTGGAAGAGAATAACCTTGATACCCTTGATGCCTACGAAGGTGAAGAATATTTTCGAAAACAAATTCCTCAAATAAATTGTCAGATATATCTTGCCAGGGATAGGAGTTTGGCGAAAAAATTGCCATTAGTGCCTCACGGTGATTGGCTGTTATACGTTAGAAATGGCAATAGATAATCGTCTTTTTAGTTTTGTCGAGTTGTTTTTTTCTACATAAAAAAGAATTATTACAGTACAAATTCGTTGCTGTTATTATCAATCAAAATCTGAAATAGTTTTGCAATCCAAAAGATTTACTATATTGTATTTTATAGCACTTTGCCTCTGCATTGCTTGTAAGCGGCAGGATGAAAAGAAAAGTGACTATAAGCTTCAGTTTGTACATGCTCCCTCGGCCATTACATCCAAAGAGGATCCTCAAGCAAGATTGCAATACGAGATCAGTCGGTTAGTAGATCCGGCCACCGGAACCATTCCCGTGAATATTAGGCAGAAGGAAATTCAATTTAGTGCTCAATTGCCTTCCAGAAAAATAATAAACCAAAATAGTAAAGCACGCTCCACCGCCCAATTCGAAGAAACTAATTGGCAAAAGCGAGGGCCCTATAACCTGGGAGGCAGAACCAGGGCCCTTGCCTTAGATGCGACAGACGAAAGTATAATTTTGGCCGGTGGTGTATCAGGTGGCATGTGGCGAAGTACCGACAATGGCCTTTCCTGGCAAAAAACCACGAGTCCCGAAAGTATACAGAGCAGCACCTGTATCACGCAGGATGTAAGGCCAGGTAAAACAGGAATCTGGTATTACGGCACTGGCGAATTGCAGGGCAATTCTGCCCGTGGTGGTGAAGCACCTTTTCGGGGTGATGGTATTTTCAAGTCAACTGACGGAGGCCTAAGTTGGGATAAGCTAAAAAGCACTGCCCAGGCCGATAACAATGGTTTTACCAGCCCATTTCAATACATCTGGAACATAGTAACCAATCCGTTTAACAGTCAGCACGATGAAGTACTTGCAGCAGCTTTTGGCGGCATACTCAGGTCAATTGATGGCGGCCAAACCTGGACTACTACCCTGGGAGCCGACTTGATCAATGAAACCAGTAACTTAAATGCAGTAGAAGTGCCGTTTTACACGGATGTTGCAGTTACCAGCAATGGACACTATTATGCTACCTTAAGCGAGGAAGGGCCCCTAAATATTGAATCTCAAATAAAAGGAATATTTTTTTCTGAAGATGGGGAAAATTGGATAGATATTACCCCACCTAGTTGGCCACAGTTTTATGCCCGCACCGTTATTGGTATTTCTCATTCGCAACCAGCAACTGTGTATTTTCTTTCTGAGGCCGACCCGGTGCGGCTTATGAGGTTTACCTACCAAGGGCAAGTTGCAGGTGGTATTCAGGGGGCATGGGCCGATTTAAGTGAAGATATAGAGGATTTTGGTGAAAACGTGGGGGATTTTAATACCCAAACTTCTTACAACATGGTACTGGGAGTACATCCTGCTAATCCGAATCTTCTTTTCATAGGAGCAACGAATCTATACCGCTACCAGGTAAATGGTGATTTTGAATGGGTAGGCGGGTACGATATGGAAAATGACGGAAGCATTTATCCTAATCATTATGTAGATCAACATGCTATTGTTTTTTATCCTTCTAATCCTAATAAAATGCTTACCGGAAATGATGGTGGTGTGCAAGTAACCAATAACAATCTTCAGGAATCCTTGTCATTTACCAGTTTGAATAATGGCTATCTTACTTCTCAATTTTATACCATAGCCCTTGATCGCTCTCGTATTAATAATTTGATAATAGGTGGTATGCAAGATAATGGTAGCCATATAGTTACCAGCGCCGGGATAAAGGACAATTGGGACAAAGTAATTGGTGGCGATGGTGGCTATTGTGCAGTAAGCAGAGACGGTCTGTTTTACTACATGGCTTTTCAAAATGGTCAAATTTATCGATTAACTTTTGACCAGCAGAGTCGCATTACATCATTTGCCCGGGTAGATCCACTTAGGGTAGGTACTGATGCTGCTATTGAATTTATATTTGTTACGCCTTATGTTTTAGATCCTGCCAATGGCAACTTGATGTATCTTGCCGGTAGCGACATGATTTGGCGAAATAACAATCTGGCTCAAATTCCCTCAGGTTCGCAGGAGCCTACTATGGTCAATTGGGATAAATTACCAAATACCCATATTGACACAGGCATTCTATCAGCGGTCAACATCAGCACGCAACCTGCCGATGTGCTTTATTACGGCACCAGCAATGGGAGAGTATTTAAGCTGGAAGATGCCAAGAAAGATAATCCACTGCCGTTGGAAATTACCAGTAGTGCATTCGCGGCCAATGCTTATGTTTCTAATATAGCCATAGATCCTGCCAATGCTGACAATCTCATGGTTATATTTTCCAATTACAATGTAATCAGCATTTTTTATTCAGACAATGGAGGATTATCTTTTACAAATATAAGTGGTAACCTGGAAGAAAATGCCGATGGCAGTGGCAATGGCCCTTCAGTAAGGTGGGGGCAAATAATTCCCTTGCAAAATGGCGAAAAAATATTTGTGGTTGCTACCAGCACAGGAGTATATACTACCAACCAAGTGGAAGACAGCAATACTACCTGGGCCCGCGAATCGCCGGAGCTGATGGGTAATGTGGTAGTTTCTATGTTAGATTATCGTTCACTTGACGGGCAGATAATTGCCGCTACACATGGAAACGGAGTTTTTTCAAAAAAATTTGCAAATGTAAAAGTGGTAGAGCCAACAGGTAATCAAGATAATTTTGAAGTTACGGCTGTTTATCCTAATCCTTTCACCCATAAAGTTACATTACAATTTTCAGTTCCTAGTACCGGTCTGGTAAAAGCCAATATATACAACACTCGGGGCCAACTGGTAAATAATTTATTTTATCAATATTTGTATGCAGGTGAAAATGAAATAAGCTGGGATGGTACGGATGAAAGCGGCACTAAAATGGCCAACGGTACTTATATTGTCAGTTTAGAATTTAACGGGATCAGAATTTCAAGACAATTGGTTTTGAATAATGCTGGTTGAGGAAGGTTAGCACTTTTAAGGTTGCAGATTAAGAGGCATAGGAGGCCAAAAAAAATTAACCCGAGCGTTTGCATCCCGGGCTAACTATCAACCTTAAAATAAACTCAAAAAAACAAACTTTGAAAGCAAAACTCAGTCTAATATTTTGATTGATTACATAAGTAATCTAGACACCCTTCAAATATAGAGGCATTTGCAAGAAACTCAAAATTATTATTCAGTATATTTCTTACGTTGTACCTTTTTCTAAATAATATACTAAAAATCCTAAATATTACTCTATAAATATGCTCATAGTCAGATAGTTATGTCATCTGTTGTGAAATAATATTTTCTAATATCTATTGTATCGGGCTTTTGTAAATGAAGAAAATAGTATGAATATTTAAGCTCGTGAAGCTATTAAAATGACTCCAAAAGATATAAGTAAAATCCAAAATGACTGAGCTTGCCCAACATTTAATATTTCCACTATTCCCATTTCTAGTAGCACGGCTATGACAGCTATTAAAACTGCTACACCTCTTAAAAAATTTCGAAATTTTCTTCCCATGATTTCCTTTTTTATTAATTATTTGAATACTTGATGTTCAGCTTTGTAAGCTTTTTAGCATTAAATCAAAGATGAAATGACTGCTAGTGCAAAAGGCTTACCTGAGTTCGGTTCAATTATTTCGGTAAAAATAGAATTATCTACCATAAATCTTCAATCATATTGACTTAAAATCGTACATTCGCAAAAAATAATTTTCATTATGGCTACTATAGGCAAAGACTTACAAGTGGCAGCCGATATTTTGTCGGCAGATGAATTAATAGCCATTCCTACAGAAACTGTTTATGGATTGGCCGCCAATGCTTTTTCCTCAGTGGCAGTAGCCAAAGTCTTTCAAACTAAAAACAGGCCTTCTTTTAATCCCCTAATCTTACATACATGTAATTTGAATAGGGTTCAGGATTTTGTACAAGATATCCCTGCAAAAGCAGAAAAACTGGCACAGGAGTTTTGGCCTGGTCCTTTAACCATGCTCTTTTATAAAAAGCCCATGGTGCCTGAAATTGTGACTGCGGGCTTGCCTCGCGTAGCTGTGAGAATACCAAATCACCCGATTACTTTGCAACTGCTGGAAAAGCTCGATTTTCCCTTGGCGGCGCCCAGCGCAAATCCTTTCGGTTATGTAAGCCCTACCCGCCCTGAACATGTAGATGACCAATTAGGAGATAAGATTAAATACATATTGGATGGCGGTGCCTGTGAAGTAGGAATAGAATCCACCATCGTCGGTTTTGAGGAGGATAAAGTTGTTATCTACCGGCTGGGAGGGCTTAGTGTAGAAGCAATTGAAAAAGTCGTTGGCCCGGTAGATAGTTTGCCTCATTCTACATCTCAGCCGCAATCGCCGGGAATGTTAAAAAGCCATTACGCGCCGGGCAAAAAGGTGCTCATAGGTGATATAGCCACCTTGCTTAATCTTTATGGTAATAAAAATGTAGGCACTATTAGTTTAAACTCGTCATTTCCTGAATTGCCGGCCGATCACCAGATCGCTTTGTCACTCTCAGGCGACTTGCAAGAGGCTGCAGCAGGCTTATTTAAGGCACTTCGATATTTAGACAGTTTACCAATTACCTATATATTTGCAGAGCCCATGCCCAATCAGGATTTAGGAAGGGCTATAAATGACAGGTTAAAAAGAGCCGCGGCTGAATAATTTTTTAATACTAACAAGTTCATAAATTTTCCATTAAAGGTGATTTCAGGTAACTAATTGATGGAAAATTAATTAATATAAAAAGACCAAGACCTGATTTTTTATACATGCAAATTCTATATTTATTATAAACTAATTTTTGATAACCATGAAAACAATAGATCAATACAGTTTTTCAGGAAAGAAAGCCTTGATCAGGGTTGATTTTAATGTACCTCTCAATGCATCATTTGAAATAACTGATGATACCAGGATAAGAGCTGCCCTGCCTACTATAAAAAAAATATTAGATGATGGTGGGTCAGTTATTTTGATGTCGCACCTCGGGCGTCCCAAAGAAGGCCCTGAAGATAAATTTTCATTGCGACATATTGTAGACCATCTGAGTAAGAGTACCAATACCACTGTAAAATTTGCTGATGATTGCATCGGCGACAGTGCCAAAGAGAAGGCTGGTGAATTGCAACCAGGAGAAATTTTGCTTTTAGAAAATGTGCGCTTCTATAAAGAAGAAACCAAAGGTGATGAAGAGTTTGCCAAAAAACTGGCTACCCTGGGCGATGTTTATGTCAATGATGCTTTTGGGTCGGCCCACCGGGCGCATGCTTCCACTACAGTTGCTGCACAATTTTTTAATGATAAATTTGCCGGCTATGTGATGCATGCAGAAATAAATAATGCCAAAAAGGTATTAGAAGCACCCGGTAAGCCTTTTACGGCCATTATGGGAGGTGCTAAAATATCAGATAAAATTCAAGTAATTGAAAATCTGCTTGATAGGGTGGACAACCTGATAATTGGTGGTGGCATGTCTTATACCTTTTTTAAAGCCATGGGGGGAAAAATAGGCTCATCGTTAGTAGAAGAAGATAAGTTGGACTTAGCCAATCAGCTTATAAAGAAAGCCAAGGATAATGGTGTAGATTTAAAATTACCTATTGATAGTGTAATAGCTGATAAATTTGATAACGACGCTAATACTCAGATAGCACAAAATAATATGATACCTGATGGATGGATGGGGCTGGATATAGGGCCTGAAGCAACTGAAGTATTTGCCAAAGCGATAAAAGAATCACAAACTATATTGTGGAATGGCCCAATGGGTGTATTTGAAAAGTCAAACTTTGCCAAAGGTACCAATGCCATTGCCGAGGCCGTAGTAGAAGCTACGGAAAAAAATGGCGCTTTTTCATTAATAGGTGGAGGCGATTCGGCCGCAGCAGTTAATTCGATGGGCTACGGCGATAGAGTTAGTTATGTTTCCACTGGTGGTGGAGCATTACTTGAATATATGGAAGGTAAAACTTTGCCCGGCGTAGCAGCTTTGGAAAAATAATACCATCAAAAAAGGCCAATCCTGAGCTTCAGGATTGGCCTTCAATTATTTTAACCTCTTAACTTATCCAATAAATTATTTAATTGAGTAGCTTCTTCCTCATTTAGCGAATGAAACTGAAGCTCCAATTGTGGCAATTTTTTATCCACTTCATCCAGCAGCTTCAATCCCTCTTCAGTAATAAATATATCTACCTGACGCCTGTCTTTTTCACATTCCTTTCTGATAATTAAGCCTTTCAACCTTAGTTTTTCTACCAGTCGCGATACATTCGACATCTTGTCAAGCATTCTTTCGTTGAGCATGTTTATATTTGCAGGTAGCGGATTTCGGCCGCGAAGTATTCTCAATACATTGTATTGCTCGGGAGAAACTTGAAAGCCTTTTAAAAACTTTTTGTTAAAATGATGAATCCAGTTACCTGTAAATAGTAGATTGACTAATAATTTTGTATATTGACTTTTAAATGACTGTTGTTTTATTTCATCTTCAATTTTCATTAGGTCGATAATTTTAACATAAATATTTAAATGTGTTGTTGGCTGAATTTGAAATAAGTTTTAGTAATGATTTATTATTAGCTGAAATAACTAACTAGTATTGAATTGCAGTAAGCGCCTCATATTTGTTTAAATGTTTAAACAAAATTATTAAACAATCTAGCAAATATAAATCTATTTTTAAAAAAATCATATTAATTATTATTAAAATAATATCTTGCTTAATGATAGAGCTGTTACATGTTACAAAAGAATATAATAATTTAAAAGTAGTAAACAATGTATCATTAAAAGTCAACTCTGGAGAAACTTTGGTGCTTTTGGGTACTAGTGGTTCAGGCAAAACTACCACCTTAAAGATGATTAATCGATTGATAGAACCTGATGCCGGAATTATTAAAATTAATGGCGAAGATATTAAAAACCTACCCCTCTCTAAGTTAAGACGAAATATTGGTTATGTAATACAGCAAATCGGTCTTTTTCCGCATATGACTGTAAAGGACAATATTGCCGTAATGCTGAAACTATGTAATTGGGATAGGGCTAACATAAAACCACGTGTTGAACTTCTTTTAAATATGACCGGCCTACCGGTAGAAGAAGTTTGGCTTAAGTATCCAGCTCAGTTGAGTGGGGGGCAAATGCAGCGCGTGGGTATAGCTCGAGCACTGGCAGCCGACCCTCCGGTAGTACTAATGGATGAGCCCTTTGGAGCGCTCGACCCCATTACCCGGGCTAATGTTCAAAAAGAATTTAAGAATTTAGAGCAATCTATAAAAAAAACTATCATTATTGTAACACATGATGTTGTTGAAGCTGTCACTTTAGCTGATAAAATTTGCCTTATGGATGAAGGGCAAATTCAACAAGTTGGTACTCCTGCCGATTTGATTTTTAAGCCGGCAAACTCTTTTGTAAAGCAGTTTTTTTCTGCTCATAGATTGCAAATAGAACTCATGGCTACCAGGCTGAGAGACCTTGAGCTGACCCAAGAACAATACCCTGATGATACAAATTTATATGAATTGCTTAATCATTTGGAGGAAAATAAGCGAGAAGACCAGAATATAACCCTACCTGATATATTTGAGGCTTTTTATCAATATAAAATAAAGCAAAGCCATGCAAAATGAAAATTATTTTCAATTTATCCAATCCCATTGGGATGAACTGCTACAACAACTCCTGGAGCACGTGTATCTTACGCTGGTAGGTTTATTCTTTTCTATAGTAATTGGTGTAGCCTTGGGAATAATTATGTCTGTTTACCGACGGTTGAGTCTACCCATATTGGGTTTTGTCAGCATTTTGCAAACTATTCCTAGCATAGCATTATTAGGTATTTTGTTGCCATTGCTTGGCATTGGTGCCTTTCCTGCCATTGTAGCTTTATTTTTGTATGGCCTGCTTCCCATTGTTCGCAATACTTTTACAGGAATAGACAAGGTAGATCCTGCCATTGTAGAGGCAGCACAAGGCATGGGTATGACACAGGTTCAAATATTGCAGCAGGTGACTTTGCCACTGGCATTACCGGTTATTTTTGCGGGTATTCGCACAGCCGCGGTTATAAATGTAGGTATTGCTACCCTATGCGCTTTAATAGCCGCCGGGGGGTTAGGAGAGTTTATTTTTAGAGGGATCGCCCTTAATAACATTAACATGATATTAGCCGGGGCAATTCCGGCAGCGTTGTTGGCCCTGCTGATGGATGCTGTTTTTGCTGTTCTACAAAGATATATTTTAGCAATCGGAAAAATATTAGCAATGGCTCTAATAGTTCTACTGATGATGCTTGTGATTTATCAAACCTGGCCAGCTACTAATGGTAAATTAACCGCGGGTTTTCCCTCAGAATTTATAGAGAGGGAAGATGGCTACCAGGGATTAAAAGAACACTATAAGCTTGACCTCAATACCAGGGAAATGGAAATAAGCCTGATGTACCTGGCACTTATGAACGATCGGGTAAACGTGATCAGCGGGTTTTCGACGGATGGTAAAATTAAAGCCTATGACTTGCGGTGGCTCAAAGATGATAAAAATTATTTTCCGCCCTATTATGCTGCACCTTTGGCTACTGGTGAAGTATTGGAGCAACACCCTCAGCTAAGGCAGGTATTTGCCCAACTGGCCAACACAATAAGCAATGATGATATGATAAACATGAATTATCAAGTGGAGCAATTTAAGCGTGATCCTTATGAGGTGGCTAAAGAGTATTTAAATCAGCAAGGCTTTTCTACCAAAATAAATAGGGAGGGCAGTGGAGATTTGGTGGTAGGGTCTAAAAATTTTACCGAGAGCTTTGTATTGGCGCATCTTTTTGAGATTATGATTGAGAATCAAACCTCTTTGGATGTGGACTTGAAATTAGGATTTGGCGGAACACAAATATTATTTGAGGCATTGGCCAATCGAGAAGTGCAAATTTACCCCGAGTATACCGGTACTGGCTTTCTTACCGTGTTGAAGCCTGATAAAAAAATGCGGGAGAAATACATTAGAGATGCTGATTTGCTATATCAATTTATAAAAAAAGAATACCGGCAGCAGTATAATTTAGTTTGGTTGCCGCCATTAGGATTTAACAACACCTTTGCCTTACTTATGAAGGAAGAGGAAGCTGCTGCAATGGAAGTAGATAAAATTTCAGATTTGAGTAGTAAATAAACTAACTAAACTAAAATTATTTAAAAATGATAAGACATATAGTAATGTGGAAAATCAATGGTGGTATTGATAACCCCGTTGGTTTACAAACTGCCAGAAAAATTAAAGTTGACTTTGAGAAGCTTGTCGAGCAACTGGATTGTTTAGAAAAGATTGAGTTGCACCTCAATGATAAAGA